>Ga0114957_1000193_pt1 | contig 87387 bp, 64 predicted proteins | sample BantaG_FD_87175 | JGI IMG/M metagenome (GOLD analysis project Ga0114957, IMG submission 87175) | Marine algal microbial communities from Bantry Bay, Ireland - BantryBay_4 metaG | ecosystem: Host-associated > Algae > Red algae > Unclassified | place: Bantry Bay, Ireland | collected 2014-11-21 | reverse complement strand
CTGTCTGAATAAAATGACTAGGACAGGTATGCCTATTTCAGTTGTAGTTGAAAATTAAATTTTAAAGGAAAAAAGAATTAATGCCATATTTTATCTCGAAATATTCATGCAACAAAGCCGTTTCATTTCCGTAATCAGTTATGATGATATCAGTGATGTTTAAAACATTGGCAATTAAAAATTAATTCCTTTATCATTTAAGACACCAATCAAATTCTTGAAGCCTGTTGGCTCATTTCTTTGATGTAAACGGTTGGTGATTTATTTGTATATTTTGTAAAAGCTCTTGTAAATGATTGAGCACTATTAAAACCAGATTCAGTTGCTAAAGCGTGAATAGTATATTTTTGCAATTTTGATTCAGTTCTTAATTTTGATATAATGTATTCAACTCTTAATTTATTTAAATAATTGGTGAAATTTGTATTTTTAGTTTTATTGATGACTTTAGATAAGTATGAACTATTTGTATTCAACTCTTTGGCTAATGAATTAAGACTATAACCAGGTCTTATAAATTTGTATTGGTTTTCAAAATCTTCTAAACCCAAATTTATTCGATTGACAAGTTCTGGATCTAGTCTTTGTACAGAGGCTTTTTCCCCACGCACACCTAATTTTTTTAATGCGCTATATCTAGGCTGCTTTTCTTCAAGAGTTTCAACTTCTTTCTTAGGCACGAGTTTGTCTTTTGTTGCCAATAAATAAGTTATAGAGGACACAGCAATTAAGAATAATATAAACAATAATGTATAGAGAGAAAAAAGTTTCTGTTCTAAATTATCAATAATTTCTACATGTTCAATTATGTCTTGAGATTTATCTAAGATGATATCTATATTTGCAATTTTTAATTGCTGATCCAGCAGTAGTTTGTCGACGTTTGCTTTTTTATCAATATATTGAAAAGCTGCCTGATTATTATTAGTTGAAACATAATAATCAAATAAATGATTATATGCAATTCCTGCCCATATTGCTAATAGGGGTTCATATTGGTACAAAGAATCGATTTCTTTAAATACTTTTATTCCTTTATCATATTCATTGGCCTTCATGAAGGCTTTGCCTAGATGTGATAAGCCACATGTATACGTGAGTTTAGAATTCTTTACATAATCTAGACTTCGTTGTAAGCTATCAATAGCTTCTTGACTTTCACCTTGTGCACTCTTTATGGAGCCAAAGAGATGAAGGAAGCGTGAATAATATTGTTTACTTACAGGATAACTAACAAATAGACCCTCTCTTATGAGTGGCATTGCTGAACTAAAGTCTTCCTTATTATAAAGGACGTAAGCTAATAAGAAGATTGAGGAAAAATAGTTGTCTGGATCGTCTGCTTTCCACTTTGGATTTAGCTGAAATAATTCGTAGGTTCTTGATAATTCCTTGATTGCCTTTTCTGTCTGGCCAACAACAGAATGTATCAATGCAATGGCTCTGTCATTCCTCAGTAACAGAACTTGATGGTCATGCTCCTTGGCAAGGCGTTTCGAAATCACAAATAGATCCAGTGCCTCAAGCAATCTGCCTTGCTGGGCGTATTCTGACCCTTTAATATAAAAGCCATAGCCTGGATAATCTTTCTCGACAATATCTTTGGTTAGTAGAATAATCGAATCACACATTGTTAAAGATCTGCCAGTATGCAAATTTAGGTTGATTAACATTCTATACGCATCTGCCAAGTCAACTTTATTACCAGTTTTCTTTGCTCGTCTAAAGTATGTATTAGCTATTCTTTCTTTGATCTTTGTATCATTTGCATACTTGAAGGATTCATATAATTTTTCTAATGGTAAAACTTCTAGCGAATCTAAATAATTAGGGGTTGACCAAATTGATGTGAAATTGAGCAGATATAGTAGAATCGCGCAGGATATCTTTTTACTGAACATTAAAGCTATTTTTACTTGTGATATAAGGTATAATTGTATTAACGATGAATTTGAGAATGGAATTACTATTATTGCAGGCTATTATAATGATTATATGTAATAGCTTGACAAATACAAACTCATGTTGAATAAATTACATTCCATGAATTTAAAGCCAAATCCTGAGTGTAGTATGGTATATCATAATGGACAACAAATTCTTGATCAATGAGTGCGATTGAAAAAGAAGCATATGACTTCTCTATCGCCCAAGCTTCCGTAGCATCAAGATCAATATCTATGTCTAATATCTCATTATTATCTTGCCTAGTATTGTCAAGGCCCCACTGGTCAGACAACCTTGGTTCGTTAGAAGTTTGCTGAAAGAATGGATAGACTACATTAAGAAGAAGCAGCGGAGCGAAAACGGCTAAAAATGATTTGTACATTTAATATGTTTTTTTTTAATAATAGATTGCCGACACCTATTAAATTGAAGAGAGGTAGATTTATAGAATAACTTTATTTATACTACCAGTATCATTTAAAATTAATATAATATGAAACTATAACCTTTCAAGAGCATTTAGATTTAAAAATTTCCATTTTCAAAAATAAATGATATCAATTTATAAATTGAGAACATCAGCAAAGTCATAAATAACTGATTACCAATTACTTATCCAATACTGTTTTCCATAGGTATGTTCAAGTAAAAGTTAGTAAAAGTTGGCGTGTATTAATTTACATACGTTAACTTTCTTCTATGTGTCGTAAATCAAGCTATATGATCGAATTGGCATTTAGGCAAAAAAAATCGATAGACATTTGTCATCTTTGCAACATAATTATCCAGATAATGCTAAAGCTAAGAGAAAAGGACCTCAGTAAGATTATATTGATCGGAGATCGATTATTGATAAAACCTTCTAAGCCCTCACAACGGACGGACACTGGTCTTTATCTACCTCAAGGAATGCACAAAAAAGAAGAATTGTTTACTGGTTTCATTATGAAAGTGGGGCCTGGCTACCCTATTCCAGCTATTAATGATATGGATGAACCATGGAAAGATAAAAGCGAAGAAGTCAAGTATGTACCACTCCAACCTCGACCTGGAGACTTCGCAGTTTATTTGCAAAACAATACATATCCCTTAGTGTTCAATAACCAAGATTATGTCATCCTTCCTCACTCTGCTGTCCTGATGCTCTTGAGAGATGAAGACCTCATTTGATTATAACAGCAGAATATTACATTAGTGAAATTACCTTCAAGTTCAATCATACTCTCTTTTCTAGCGATATACTTCATTTGGGGGTCAACATACTTATTAGTTGCATTCGCCGTAGAAGAGATTCCACCATTCAAAATGGCTGGTATTCGATTCCTGTGTGGAAGCTTACTGATTTTTATTATTGTCTGCTTCACAAAAGGATGGAAAAACATTACAAGAAAACAATACTATAATGCCGCATTTGCAGGTATCCTTTTTCTAGCCATTGGGAATGGTGGCATGAGCTTCGCATTACAATACATAGACTCCGGCTATTCTTGTTTGCTCACTTCTGGACAGCCATTGATTCTCCTGTTGATGCTGTGGATCATTGACAGACAAGTCCCACAGTCAAAAGCTTGGATTGGTGTTTTACTAGGTATTTTGGGAATGTTTCTATTAGTCAGTGAACAAGGCTTAATAGAAACGGACAAACAAGTACTTGGGACGATAGTCATTTTTGGCTGCTTATTGTCTTGGGGAGCAGGAAGTATCTTTGTAAACAGATCAGACCTCCCAAAATCCTATCTTGCTAATACTGGCATTCAAATGTTTATTGGTGGTCTTTTCTTAATGGTTATAAGTCAAATATCAAATGAAGCACCAACTGACTGGACCTCGATATCAGCACGAGCGTATCTATCTCTAGGTGGGCTTATCATATTCGGAAGTATTATCGCATTTACGGCATTCAATTATCTATTGACAAAGGTATCTCCAGAAAAAGTAGCGACTGCAACTTACATCAATCCACTTGTTGCTCTCGCCTTAGGATATTATTTTAGAGATGAATTGATAACCAATCAGATAATTTTAGCTGCTGTAATTCTGTTAATAGGTGTATATTTCATTAATATAAATAAGCATAAACAAGTACATGAAAAAGCTTAATTTATTCTCTTTACTTTTATTATTCGCTTGTCTGACGATTGGTTGTCAACAAGAAAAAATGAACTCAATTTCTGTTCAAGAATTCGACCAACTACGACAGAATTTCGATATTGATCATATCATTATTGATGTTCGCACACCTGAAGAATTTGAAGAAGGATATGTCTCGGGTGCTATTAATATCGATGTCAAGTCTGATTCATTTGATGAGAATATTGGAACATTTGATCGCAAAAATAATTATATCGTTTATTGTCGTTCTGGAAAAAGAAGTGCTAAAGCATACGCTATTATGAAAGAACTTGGTTTTACAAATCTATTGAATGTAGACGGTGGTTATTTAAAATATAAGGATGAAATACTGAACAAATAACTAATCTTGTTGTCATGTATATGCAGGAATTGTATGCAGGAATACATATTTCTACACTTGACTTAACTTCAAATTAAACATGGATTTAAATCAGAGATTCATTCCTCTTATAGCCATTACATCTATATCACATCTAGTAAAGCTATAGGATGCAAGAATACATTCAGACGGTCATCAATGGATATAAAGGCTATGCGTCATATCTATGGCATGAAATCACTCATCCAGGAGTGCACAATTACTTCTATGCATTAATTGCTATATCCTTATTTTTCTTCATTATCGAGGTTTCAAAACCGTGGAGAAAAGAACAGAAAATTTTAAGAAAAGACTTTTGGTTAGACCTATTCTATATGTTCTTCAATTTCTTTCTATTCTCTCTTATCGTATACAATGCAGCTTCGGACCTGATCGTAAACTTGTTTAATGATACAATAATTTCATTATCTGGAGTTGACTTACAAGCCATCAATCCTCTTAGAACCTTGCCAATGTGGGCTATACTTTTAATAGGCTTTCTAGTAAGAGATTTTGTGCAATGGTGGACACACAGGCTTTTACATCGCATTGAGTTTTTATGGCAATTCCATAAAGTACATCATTCTGTGGAAGAGATGGGCTTTGCCGCTCATTTAAGGTACCATTGGATGGAGACCATTGTTTATCGGACTATAGAATATGTACCACTCGCTTTATTAGGCATTGGATTATATGATTTTTTCATTATACATATTTTTACTTTGGCAATCGGACATTACAACCATTCTAATGTTTCAATTTCTGGTAGAGTAACAGGAGGTATTTTAGGCTTGCTAATCGGAATTGTGATTGCCACACAATCCTTTGATATTTCTATCGCTTGGATGGATGGTATTCTAGTACAAACAATATCCGTTTTGGTGATGACTCTAGTAGGTGCCTTATTAATTGGCCCATTTATGAAACGTATTTTCAATCACCCAGAAATGCATATCTGGCATCACGCCATGGAGATTCCATCGGATAGAAAATTTGGAGTCAACTTTGGATTGAGCTTAGCGGTCTGGGATTATCTTTTTGACACAGCCTATATCCCTTATGATGGTAGAGACATCAAACTTGGATTTACAGGAATTGAAGAATTCCCATCCACTTTTGGCGAGCAGATCATCTACGGTATCAAAAGATAGATTTCAAATACTAAAACCGACCCATCTTCAGTATTCTGTCAATGATAAAGTTTGAGCCCACTCTGAAAAGTGACGAATTGCATAAAATGGAATATTTTGGATGAGATTTTTGGTTTTTGAAATTCAGTGATGACTGAGCATCAGTTAATTGAGAAAATGAGAAATATCGCCAAAAGAAACATTTTTGGTTTTGTGAGTTTTCGGAGTGGGCTCAAGTTTTATTTCCTATGACTAAGTATTACAAACTGTACCTAAAGACAGAATTCTCAATCAGTGTCTAAGAAGCATGGGATTTCTTTTCTTCACCACACAATTTGAAAACACTGACACCGCTATATCTTGGTTTTAAGGTGACTAGTGTGCCCAGTGTCAAGATGTACCCTGGTATGATCATCTTTTATTGGACAATTTGCTCACTGGTTATTCCTCAAGAGGCAATTACACCAAAATTTTTGAGTATCGGTCGGAGGTGACTTCTTCTCTATGTGCATGATCTTTCTTTTGGAATTTTCCTTAATAGTATTGGAACACAACTAATGTATAGTCAATGAATTCCAGACTAAACCTAAACAAATGAATAAGCCAATTGCGTTTAAAAAAATAACACTACTATGTTTAGAAAGATTCTCTTATCTGATTAAAATCAACGGTTTTTAATGATGCGCCTCCGACCAATCCGCCATCAACATCTATTTGACTGAATAATTCTTTGGCATTAGCGGGTTTCACACTGCCTCCATACAATAAAGAAGTTCCTTGTGCTATTTGGTCATTATAGTGTCCTGCGATGTGTGCACGAATTGCTTGATGCATCTCCTGTGCCTGTTCTGGAGAAGCTGTCTCACCTGTACCAATTGCCCAGATAGGTTCGTATGCGATAATCATTTTAGCAAAATCGTCAGCGTCCAAATGAAACAAGCTTTCAGATAGTTGACTACAGACATGTGATAAGTGATTTCCAGATTTTCTGATATCTAAAGATTCTCCACAACAAAATATTGGTATAAGATTATGAGCTAAAGCCAAATCGACCTTCTCTTTTAGCAAAGCATTATCCTCTTTTTGATATTCTCTTCGCTCCGAGTGTCCCAAAATCACATATTTGATTCCAATGGACGTCAGCATAGATGGCGAAACTTCTCCAGTATAAGCACCTTTCTCCTTATGATGCATATTTTGTGCAGCAATGGCGACCGAAGAATTCCCTTCACACATTGACTGTAATGTTTGTAGATATGGAAATGGAACAGCCAAAATAGTCAATATATCTCCAACAAGCACTAATTTTATTCCTTCAAAAAGTGACTTACCTTCTTCCAATGAAAGATTCATTTTCCAATTACCTGCAGCTATATTTTTTCTCATAATTTATTATTGCGGTTGCAAATATCACAAAATTGCTTGAAGAATGAAGCACCTTTGAATATTCTATTGTATTACAGCACTCAGCTAGCTAAAGTCTCTTTGAATAAATGTAATTTTGTGGTAACTAACTACTAAAATTGATCAAAGAAGGATTAAAGATAAATGCGAAGTGTAATGAAGAATGAAAATGAAGGTACTGATGTGGTCAATGAATTCCCTTATATCCATAGAGACGTAAGCTGGTTATCTTTCAATTATCGTGTTTTACAAGAAGCCAAAGATCCAAACGTTCCATTACTGGAAAGAATTAAATTTCTAGCAATCTACTCTTCCAATCTGGGCGAATTTTTCAGAGTACGTATAGCCAATCATAGAAACGTCATGCGGGCAAGTAAGAAAACTAGAAAAAAACTCGGTTATAAATCAAGTAGTGTACTCAAAGAATTACTCAAAATCACCTACGACCAACTATTAGAATTCAGTAGTATTTTTGAAAATCAAATCATCCCAGAATTAAAAGAATATAACATAAACTTGCTCACACGTCTTGGATTAAATCAAAAGCAATTGACTTTCATCGAGGAATTTTATATGGAAAATCTGTTGCCATTTGTACAACCAGTGCTTTTGGATAAACACAAGATTAAACCATTTTTACAAAGTGGATCCTTGTACCTCATCCTACACATGGAAGACAAAGAAGACCCATTAAAATTACCTAAATATGCAATTGTCAATATACCCTCTAATCACGTCACACGTTTTTTAGAATTACCACCACAGATAGAAGGAGAACATGACATCATTATGTTGGATGATATTGTTCGCCACTCGATCCAAAGTATTTTCCCAGGCTTTAACATAATGGACACCTATTCCATTAAAGTAACAAGAGATGCCGAATTATATATTGATGATGAATATGCAGGAGACCTGATAAATAAAATAAGGAAGAGCCTTAAGAAAAGAAAGGTTGGTGTGGCCTCACGATTAGTGTTTGATAGAGAAGTCCCCAGTCACCTTCTAGAATATTTTAAAGATGTTTTGGATTTAACAAAGTATGATTTATTGCCTGAAGGCAGATATCACAATAACTTTGATTTCTTTACTTTCCCAGATTTTGGATTAAAACATTTAAAAGACAAAAAGCTATCTCCTATTCCAGTAAAAGAATTAGAAAATGAGAAATCCATATTTAATAAGGTCAGAGAAAGAGATCATTTGATCCACTTTCCGTATCATACATTTGATACGGTAATCAAGTTTTTCGAAGATGCCTCTACTGACCCTGCTGTAACCGAAATTAAAATCATACAATACAGAGTAGGATCCAAGTCAAGGATTATGAAGGCATTGATGAAAGCCGTAAAGAATGGCAAGAAAGTTTCGTCATTCATTGAGGTAAAAGCCAGGTTTGATGAAGAGGCAAATCTAGACTGGGGTGAAAAACTAGAAGCTGCGGGTGTTGATGTCAACTATTCTATGCCTGGATTAAAGGTCCACTCCAAATTAGCAAATGTGGTTAGAATTGAAAATGGCAAACCAGTTATTTATACCTACTTAGGCACTGGGAATTTTCATGAAGGCACAGCCAGTTTATACTCTGACATCGGATTACTCACCTACAATCAAGAAATTGGTCAAGAATGTCTAAGATTGTTCAATTATTTGGACACTAAGGAAAAACCAAAAGTCCCATTCAGTCACCTTGCCGTTGGACAATTCAATCTGAAAGAAAAATTACATTCACTAGTTGACTTTGAAATAGGGCAAGCCAAAAAAGGTAAACATGCAGAAATCATTTTGAAAATGAATAGCCTGCAAGACAAGAAGATGATCAATAGACTTTATGTAGCAAGTCAACATGGTGTGAAAGTAAAATTAATCATTCGAGGTATCTGTTCATTGGTTGCAGGAATCCCAGGCATTAGTGATAATATTTCTGCAATTAGTATTGTTGATCGTTATTTAGAACATGCAAGAATTTTTGTTTTTCATGCAGGCGGAAAAAAGAAAACATTTTGCTCATCAGCTGATTGGATGTATAGGAATTTAAATGCGCGAATTGAAACCGTGTTTCCTATTTACGATGAGAATTGTAAGTCTATCATACATCATTTATTAGACCTCCAATTAAAAGATAATGTAAAAGCTAGAATAATAGATGAGACACAAGGTAATACTTATCGCAAAGCCGAAGATGGCGAAAAGCCAATTCAATCTCAAATTGAAACTTATCATTACATCAAACAAATAACCGAGTAATAAAAATTATGTTAGAAGCTATTTCGCCAATCGACGGAAGGTATGCATCCAAAACTAAGGAATTAGCTACCTTCTTCTCAGAATTTGCTTTAATCAAGTATAGAGTAAAAGTGGAGATACTTTATCTCATTTCATTAGCTGAGCTGAATGTCAAAAATCTTCCTCCATTCTCTGAGAATGATATAGAGACATTACATGATATCTATAGAAATTTTGATCTCAATGATGGCCAAACCATTAAAGACACAGAAAAAATCACGAATCATGACGTAAAGGCGGTTGAGTACTATGTCAAGCAAAAATTGACAGACATTGGTAAAGATGACATATTGGAATTCGTTCACTTTGGCTTAACTTCTCAAGATATTAATAATACATCACTTCCAATGATGTTAGCAGACTGTTTGCAAGATGTCATAAAACCTATGATTCAGGATTTGATTAAAGATATCACCCAACTAGCGACTGAGTTCAAAGACATTCCAATGTTAGCAAAAACGCATGGTCAACCTGCATCACCAACATCACTAGGTAAGGAATTTAATGTATTTATAGAAAGATTAAATCTGCAATTCGACCAACTAGAAAATTATGTATTGTCTGGAAAATTCGGTGGAGCAACTGGCAATTTCAATGCACATAAAGTAAGTTACCCACAAGTCGATTGGAAAAAATTTGCTGATGAATTTGTAGATTCTCTCGGCCTGAAGCGAAGTCAATTCACGACTCAAATTGCTCATTATGATGAACTGTCATTTGTCTTTGATGCATTGGCAAGAATCAATACAATACTCATTGATATGTGTATGGATATCTGGTCATACATATCTATGGAATATTTCAAACAGAAAACAAAGAAAGGAGAAATCGGTAGTTCAACAATGCCACATAAAGTCAATCCCATTGATTTCGAAAATGCGGAAGGAAATCTAAAATTAGCTAATTCTATTTTCAGATTTTTATCAGAAAAGCTACCTGTCTCAAGACTTCAGAGAGATCTAACTGATAGTACAGTCGGAAGAAATCTGGGTGTCCCATTAGGTCATTCTCTAATCGCTTACAAGAGTATCCGCAAAGGACTAGACAAACTGATTTTAAATAAAGATGCAATAGATAAAGATTTAAACTCGAATTGGGCTGTCGTCGCAGAAGCCATCCAAACCATCATGCGAAGAGAAAAGTATCCAAATCCGTATGAGGCTCTAAAAGGATTAACGAGAGGTAAAGCTCAGATTCAAAAAGAAGATATTCATAAATTTATAAACGATTTGAATCTAAATACGGTTATTAAAGATGAAATGAAAGCAATAACTCCATTTAACTATACGGGATATGTATAGTGGTCACCATTAAAAGCTATCTTATGTTAAAGCAAATTCTCAAAATCATAGGCAAAACAGGTAAAACTGCTATTGACAGCGTAGACAAATCTTTTGATTTCATAGATGATGTTATAGAAAAAGAGGCAATAGCAAATACAATAAATAAAGCAAAAGACCTTACTGGACAAGCAGCTGAGAAAGCAGGTGAGTTCTATCAAAAATCAAAAGATAAAGCAGAAGAAGTACTTGAAAGACCAGAAATCCAAGAATTCTCTCAGAAAGTAAAAGACGCAGCTGAATCAACAATCGAAAAGACAAAAGAAGCTGGAGAAAGGATTCTAGACAATCAAAAGGTAAAAGATACAATCGATGTCATAAAAGAAAAATCAGATCAACTCTCTGACAAAATTGATCAAACCATAGAAGGCACATTCAACTCTGAAGAAGAATAACTCAGATCAACCTTTTATAGTTGTTTCATTAGTAATTTCTAGAGATATCTGATTTAAATACATCTAGACGTTTAATAAAATTGAGCTTCATTAATACTTGAGGCTAAATTTCATTTTTCAATAAAGATAAAATGGAACTTAATAGTTAGACAGCATTAAGAGTCTAAATCAATAATTGTATTACTTTTATAAATAAGCACTCAAGCTATAACAGAATAGACTTTATAATCAAACAACAAAGTAAAATGAAAAGGGCAGCCTTAGCTACCCTTTTTTTTCGTTGAAATATGGGAAGATTAAAAAGGAATGTATCAATTTTTCTTTTTAATCAGTGATTATTGGATTCAAGGAATCCAAATCACTGTGTCTCTTGCTATCCTCGCTATTGACATACCGTAGAGGTGCAAGTGATTTATTGGAGTCTTTGTCAGGCATCCTCACAAATTTCAATATTCTAAAGATACTGTCTTGTTTCAGATGTTTCAAGAATTACCACCTCTCAAATTTTACCGCAAGAAATAATCATTTGGTTTACCATTGAGTTTGAAGGTTAGTGCATCAAAACAAATTTTTCTAAAAACTTAAGCACATAACATTTGTATAAAATGCCTTACACTAACCGGATTAGAAAAAGAAGAATTAACATACAATCCAATTTCACCTATGGATCTTCAAACTTACACCAGTACAATACAACACTGATCACTGAAATCGAGCACAAAGTATCAACAAATTGAATGCCCCAAAGCTTGGACACTTACTCTTTAGTGAGTTTAAACCCCTTAAAACCAAGTCTTCATTAATAATTCTAAAAGAGTTAAGAGACTTTAACAATCTTAAATGCTGTATTAAACAACTGAAAATCAGATAGATATATAAAATACTAATCGATATAAATAATTTATATCTAGCAAAGTAGGGGGTGCTCAGTTCATGATCATCATATTGCCGTATTTGTCTATATGACGAATATTGCTGTAAAGAAACCCAACTAAGAATCTGAACCTAAACTTTTATCGATTCTTGACTTTAAAAAAAATAACGATCAAATTACTAGTTATGAAGAAAATTTACTCTAGCTTAATTACAAGCAACTTCATACTTTCCTTTCTATTTAGCTGCTGTTGCATGACAATATTTGCAACAGGAGCTCCTTCTGTTTTTCATACAGAAAATAGTGTTAGTATGACTTGTGAAACTGCGCCACCTATTCAATGTCCATCTACATTTCGTGGATGCCCAGGTAGCGCAACAACACCTGATGTATCAGGTGAAGCATTAGCTCAAGCAGGTGATGCAGATTGTCCGGATCCATTATTAACTTTCACAGATATAGAAACAATTCCTGGGGTTTGTCCTGGTGAAGTGGAAGTTAAAAGAGTTTGGACTGCAAATTATCCAGGTAATACGGATCCTTGGTTATTTTCAGATTGTACACAACGTATCATCATTGAAGATGTACAAAATCCTACAATTGCATGCCCAAATGACATCGTGGTTGCAACTAACTGTTTTGGAGTCTCTTGGCCAGATGCAGGTGCTGGTGATAACTGCGGACTTGCTTCTTTGACAACAGATATTCCAAGCGGGAGTTCTTTTGGCGTTGGCACGACAGTAGTTACATACACAGCTACTGACAACTGTGGAAACTCAATCAATTGTTCCTTTAATGTGACAGTCGAAGGAGACTGTTGTGGTGCACCACCAATCACATGCCCTGATGATTTCGTTGGATGTATTGCTGCTCCAGTCGTTAGATCAGAAACTGGCTTTGCAACATCAGAAGGGTCGGATTCATGCGGAGATGCATTAGTAACATTTTCAGATGTCACAGTCTCTGAAGGACCATGTAAAGGTGAATTTGTACTTGATAGAACTTGGATAGCTACATCTCAATCAAATGGTCAGACATCAACATGTGTTCAAAGAATTACAGCAAAAGATGATACTGTTCCAACAATTGCAAACTGCCCTGATAACATAGTTATTTCAGCTGGAGCATCTTGTGTAGCAACTTGGTCACTTCCAGTAGCAAATGATGACTGTGGTATTGATGCTTTCTCTTCTACACACAATCCTGGTAGTACATTTGCAGATGGTCAAACAACAACAGTTACTTATACTGCTACAGATCAGTGTGGAAATCAATCTACTTGTTCATTTACAGTTACATGTGATCTTGGTTGCCAAACAGCTCCAACAATCACTTGTCCAGCAGACTATACCGGTTGTGTAGGTGCAAGTATAGACCCAACAAATACAGGACAAGCGACTAGTCCAAATGGTGCTGGCAATTGTCAAAATGCAACAATTACATATGTAGATACTACAGTAAGTTCTGGTCCATGTAACGGTCAAGTACACATAAGAAGAACTTGGACAGCAACAGAATCTGGTTCAGGTTTAACAAGTAGCTGTATTCAAAATATATACTTACAAGACACAGCTGCTCCAGTACTTACTGGTTGCCCTACAAATATCACATTACCTGAAAACACATATGTAGCAACATGGACTGTTCCAACCGCTACTGATGATTGTGGTCAGCCTACACTTAACGTAAATTTTAATTCAGGTCACACATTCCCTGCTGGTAGTACCACTGTAACATACACAGCTACTGATGCTTGTGGGAATACTGCTTCATGCTCATTTACAGTAATCGTAATAGAGACATGTACGACTGCACCAACAATTACATGCCCTCAAGATTATGTTGCTTGTATTAGTAGTTCGATAGACCCAACTTTTACGGGTGTTGCTACAGCTGATGCAACTGGTATACATTGTCAGATACCTGGAGTAACTTATCAAGATGATTTACTTTCAAGTGGGCCTTGTGCTGGTCAACAACAAATAAGAAGGACTTGGACTGCGACTGGTTCAGGTACAGGAATGACAAGTACTTGTTTTCAAACTATTACATTACAAGATAATCAGAATCCAACCATTTCTGGATGCCCAACAAATATGGAGTTATCTCCTAATGCTGCATGCACACCAACATGGACTGCTCCTGTGGCTACTGATAATTGTGGAATAGAAAGTTTCACTTCTAATTATGCAAGTGGCGCGACACTACCAATGGGTACAACAAATGTAGTATATACTGCCACTGATAATTGTGGAAATCAAGCTACATGTTCATTTACAGTTACTTGTTCTGAAACATGTACTGATGCTCCAAGCATCACGTGTCCAGATAATTATAATACATGTCCAGGCGAGTCAATCGAACCTGCTGTATCAGGACAAGCTCTAGCAACACCTGGTTCAGATTTATGTAGTGCTCCGGCATTAGCCTTCTCTGATACAAGAGTAGCTAGAAATTGCCCAAATACATTTACCATAACAAGAACTTGGGTCGCATCAGATTCAAATACAGGTTTGAGCTCTACTTGTGAGCAAACGATATTAGAAACTTACTTTGGAACAGGTCCAGTTCTAACAAATTGTCCTACTGATATTACAGTAGCCGTTGGTGGTTCTAATTCAGTTAGCTGGACTGTACCAACAGCAACACAACGTTGTGGAATTAAAAGCTTAACAGCTTCTCATACACCAGGTGAAGTATTCGCCTGTGGTACAACGACTGTTACTTATACTGCGATAGATAATTGTGATAGAATAGCAACATGTTCGTTTAATGTAACTGTAGCATGTGCGCCTACTTGTAATACAGCACCATCTATAACATGTCCTGCTAATTTCAGTTCTTGTCCTGATACAAGTCTTGATCCATCTACTACAGGTCAAGCAATAGCATTAAATAGTGCTGCTGGTTGTTCTGATCCTGCACTGAGCTTTTCAGATGTGACATTGCAAACATTTGCATGTACAGGAGGAGAAGAAATTCAGAGAACGTGGACTGCTAGTAATGGTAGTTTAACTTCAACATGTATTCAGTTTATTACTTTGAATGAAACTGCTGGACCATCATTAACAAATTGTCCTTCAGATATCACAACTGCTGATACAAATGTAAGCTGGACACCACCGACTATCTCAAGTGGATGTGGAGGTTATACTTTATCTTCTACACACAATCCAGGTGATGCATTCGAGTGTGGACCGACGACAGTAACTTACTCAACTCAAGATGCTTGTGGAAATGTTGTTTCGTGTTCATTTGTTGTCACCAGAGTTTGTAATCAAGGTTCAGGTTCAGGATTTACTAACTGTCCAGATGATATAGTAATAGACTGTAACTCTGGCAGTAATGCAACATGGAATATACCATCATTCTCAAGCTCATGTTCTGCAAGCTGTGATACAGACACTTTAGCTGGATTTGTTTTTATGGGTCAACTAGGTGGAAGTAAATACTTCTGCTCATTGAGTCCTTCAACTTGGTCAGACGCTAATAATCATGCTCAATCCTTAGGTGGCCACTTGGCTATTATTGAAGACGCACAGGAAAATGCATACTTAGCAAATATCTTAACCATACAATCTGCATTTATCGGTTGTAGTGACGGTGTTGTTGAAGGTGATTTTATCTGGACAGATGGTACACCATTGACCTATACTAACTGGTATCCAGGTCAGCCTAATAACTATCAGAATTATCAAGATTACTGTGAAATGTTAAGTAATGGTCAATGGAATGATCAGTATAATCACGTAAAACTTGAATACATTATAGAGATTAAATGTAACAGTATTGTTCAGACTCAAGGTCCTGCTCCAGGCTCAGTATTTAGTCCAGGTTCAACGACTATTGAATATACAGCTACAGACGGTTGTGGTAACACAGAAGTATGCTCATTTAGTGTTATTGTGAGTGGAGGATTATCCTTTCATTGTCCGGCTGATCAAACTGCAGAAGTAAGTACAGCGGCTGGAGCAGTAATTACATGGCCTACACCAGATGTAACAACATGTTGCAGCAATTGTAATGGAAACAGTGGAGGAACACCTGCACCAATTGATGGATTTATATACATGGGTTCATTAGGAGCTAGCCACTATTACTGTTCAAATGATCCTGCATTGTGGTCAGACGCACAAGCAACAAGTGTTGCAAATGGTGGTCATTTGGCAATAATCAATAATGCTCAAGAAAATGCATTCTTAGCTAATTTATTAACAATACAAGGAGCTTATATTGGATTAAGTGATTCAGCTACTGAAGGTACGTTCCAATGGGTAGATGGTTCTGGTTTATCATATACAAATTGGTATCCTGGTCAACCTAATAACTATCAAGACTTCCAGGACTTTGTAGAGTTGCTATCCGATGGTCAATGGAATGATCAATACAACAATAAAGCGCTTGAATACATAATGGAGATTCCTGCTTCATGTATAAATGTTGTACAAACAGGAGGCCCTACTAGCGGTTCTGTCTTTACTCCAGGAAATTACACGATATCTTATCAAGCGACTGATGCATGTGGAAACGTTGCTAACTGTTCTTTTGATATCAATGTAACTACTCCTCAAAACACAGGCTCTCCTTCTTTAAGCTACTGTCCTTCATTTGGTGATGATAGCAGTATAGCTTGGATTGAAGGTGTTGTCTTTGGAAGTATCAATAACACTTCTGGTAATAATGGTGGATACAAAGAGTTTAGTGGATGTTCAGCACTCACAGCTGGTGCAGCAACGCACTTGTCATTAACGCCTGGATATTCTACAACTTCAAGATACCCAGTATTCTGGAGTGTATACATTGATTACAACCAAGACGGTGACTTCAATGATGCAGGAGAATATATTGCAACTGGAACAGGTACACATACCCTTACAGGTACAATCGTTATTCCTGCATATGCTAAAACGGGTAATACTAGAATGAGAATCATAATGAAGAAAGGAGCTGTTGCTCATAATTCATGTGACAAGTTCCAGCTTGGAGAAGTCGAGGACTACTGTGTAACAATAGGATATGGTTCTGGTCTATTGGCGGACTCTAATAAAGCTGGTTCAGATGGCTTAGTCACTCTAACAAGTGAATTTGATACTGACACAGTGCTTGAAGTATCAGCCTACCCTAACCCAGCTACAGATGTATTATTTGTAGAGGGTGAATCAATGGTTTCATTGAGATTATTTGATGCACAAGGGAGAACGGTTATGACTAGAAATAACATCAATAGCGAAGTTGCTGAACTTAATGTCAGTGATTTACAAGCCGGAGTATATACAGTCCAAGTTATTGATGCGAATAATAAGCAAACGGCAAAGAGAATAATCGTCCATAGAAAATAGGCGAATAAGAATTAGATTCAGATTTTTCTTGCTGAGCCATCGCAATCTTGTATTGCGGTGGCTCTTTTTTTGTTTAATTTAGAAGATCACTTGGGTATTTACACAACATACATAGTTGTCAAAGCAATATATTATGTAAAAACGCAATACATATTATAATTTTAACATTTTATAAAATTTAGAGTGTTTTAAATATATTAGAGTTGTAAAACCTCTGAGAATGTACTGCCGAATTAACTCCTCAGGCGTATGGAACGTAATCCATTTGCCAAAACAACAATGGCACAACTTGCGACTCATCGTAAAGCGTTATGCTATAATTTTTATACTTTTTCTTTTGGTGATGCCAATGCATGCCCAAATGATTTCAGATAAGGACAATGATGGTATCGTAGATTTCGCTGATATGGACAGTGATAATGATGGTATCTCAGATATTGACGAGGGTGTTATCTGTGAAGTGGTTGATCTTGACGCATTATTTCCAAATGGCAGTACAAATGCCTTAGAAGATTTTAACAATGCCCAAATCGTCGTAGGTGGAGTAAATGGAGCACTCATTCAGGTCGACACAAGTTTCTCAGGTGGTGCAACTTTAGATGAATTTGAAATTTCAAATAGACATACTGGTAATCAATCTGGCTTACTTTTGGGTGTCAATTCAACTGACCCTTCTCAAACTCTTTCTGAAACATATTCCTTTAGCGAATTAGTTTGTGACTTTAGTATTACCGTTTTTGATTTAGATAGAACGGATGCAATCATTGTCGAAGGTTTTAATGCAGGCACCATAGTACCATTTACGCTCACTTCGGTCGGTCAATGTATTGGTTTTGATGCTGTACCGAATGAATTAATCAGTACTTGTAATGTGCAAGTAGAGCCAGGAAATGGAGACGTCTTAGCTCATAGTTTTACTTTGCAATTTGATGGTTGTATTGATACAATGCGTCTAACTTATTTTGACCAAGGTCCAGGTAACGGAGGTTCGTTTACTTTTGTACCAACACCATTTCCTACATGTTTAGGCCCTGATACTGATGGAGATGGTATCCCTGATGCATTAGACTTAGATTCAGATAACGATGGCATTCCAGATGCAGTCGAAGCTTGTGGCCAGTTTAATTTAAATCTAGAAGAGTGTTCACTGGATGACAATAATGACGGAGTTTATCAGATGCAAAATGGTGAAAGTACAGGTATACTCGTAGATATATGTGCAGATGCTCCTATTGATACAGATGACGATGGCATTCCAGATTTTCTGGATCTTGATAGTGACGGCGATGGATGCCCTGATGCTATAGAAGCATGTACTACAAGTAATCCAAATGTAAATGATTCTGCAGTCTCTGATGGTTATGAAGTGCCTGCTGCTGCTGTAGATGATTGTGGACTTGTCTTTGACACAGATGGTATGACTACATTTTGTGAAGACCCACCATCTACGAATTATATCAATGATGCCATTGGATGTCTAGAGGCTGACTTAACTTTTATCCAAGACATCACTTGTTTTGGTGACGATGATGGTTCTGCTAGTGTTCTAGCTACTGATGGGAATCTACCATATTCATATCTATGGAGTCCAAGTGGTGAAACTACTGCACTCGCTACTATGCTACAGCCAGGCACTAACACTGTCACAGTTACAGATGGATGTGACGAAACAGATATTTTAACAATCGATATCCAAGAGCCAACACTTTTGGTATTAGAATCTACTCAAGTCAATATTCTATGTAATGGGGAAAGTACTGGAAGCATAGATTTAACTGCTTCCGGAGGAACACCAGGATATACTTATCTGTGGAATGATGGTATCACGACACAAGATAGAATGAACTTACCCGCTGGAACATACACTGTAACGGCAACTGATACTAATGACTGTACTGAAATGACAACTGTAACGATTACTGAACCTCCATTACTTGTGGCGACAACAAGCTCAGTCGATATCCTGTGTAATGGCGACGCAACTGGTAGTATCGACCTATCCGTTGTTGGCGGAGTGATGCCATATACTTTCCTTTGGAATGATGGCATAACAACAAAAGATAGAATGAACTTACCCGCTGGAACATACACATTGACGGCAACTGATGCTAATGGCTGTACTGAAATGACAACTGTAACGATTACTGAACCTCCATTACTTGTGGCGACAACAAGCTCTGTCGATATCCTTTGTAATGGTGACGCAACTGGTAGGATCGACTTATCCGTTGTTGGCGGAGTGATGCCATATACTTTCCTTTGGAATGATGGCATCACAACAGAAGATAGAATGAATTTACTTGCAGGAACATATACTGCTACTGTCACAGACCAAAACAACTGTACAACTTCAGTGACAGTGACTTTAACTGAGCCAACTGTCTTAGTAGTTAGCTTAGCTCCGACTAATATTTTATGTAATGGCGATGCAACAGGTAGTATTGATGCTACTGTTTCAGGTGGCACACTGCCCTATACCTTTTCATACAACACAGGTCAGGCTACTGAAGATTTAATGAATATCCAAGCTGGCACATATATACTAACTGTCACAGATGCCAATAACTGTATTGAAATCCAACAAGTCACGCTTACTGAACCACCATTACTTGTATTAACATCCACAACTCAGGATGTTACATGTAACAGCGAAGCAACTGGAGCAATTAATTTGACAGTTACGGGGGGCACACTGCCTTATACATTTTTATGGAATGATGGAGTCTCCACAGAAGATAGAAATGATATTTTAGCTGGAAATTATGTAGTTACAATAACCGATGATAATGGCTGTACATTGGAAGAGAGCTTCGTGATTGCTGAACCACCAGCACTTGTAGTTAGCGGCACGTCCCAAAATGCCCTCTGTGCAGGAGAGAACAATGGAAGCATTAATCTCTCAATTTCAGGCGGAACTCCTAGTTACACGTTCATATGGAATGATGGTGTTACTACACAGAATCGTTTAAACTTAGCAGCTGGCAATTATACGGTATTCGTTATTGATATGAATGGCTGTTCTAAGGTTAGAGAATTTGTAATTAATGAGCTAATCCCATTAGCCTTAGAGGTACAAATCGGATGTGAGATGACAGTGACACCAGGTTGTGATGCAGTTTTATCTTATGCGGTAACAGGAGGATCAGGCAATTTTACTGTTGTAATAACAGATCAATTTGGCAATGATGTACCACCTAACCAACCTGGACCTAATTGGACAAATCTATGCGATGGGCAATACGATATCAGAGTTATGGATACCGATGCTGGGTGTGAAGCAACAGAAAGCTTTATCGTATGTCCACTGACATGCGACTTAGTATTAAACGTTGAAGACATTGTAAATATCACTTGCTTTGGAGATGCAGATGGTAGTGCAACAGTAAGCGCAAGTTCTTCTGCTTTGCCAATTTCACTCGTTTGGGAATTCAATGACGTTCCATTTGGAACGGGACCATCACAGACTAATTTAGAAGCAGGTGTTTATAAAGTAATAGCAACCGATGCCATTAATTGTGAAGAGCAATTAACTTTAGTTATTGATGAGCCAGCAGAACTAATTATTACCAACTGTACCTCTGTAAATGTTTCTACACCTGAAGGCAGTGATGGCTCTTTGACATTATCGGTATCAGGAGGTACAGCTCCACTAAGCTTTGAATGGTCAAATGGAGAATCAACAAACCCAATTGAAAATTTAACACCTGCTACTTATACTGTAACTGTCACTGACGCAAATGGATGTGAGAATACATCTGCATGTACAGTTCAACCTTTAGTTTGTGATGACTTTTCTACAAATGCAACAATTACCGATGTTGCTTGTCACGGAGAATCAACTGGTGAAATTGAATTGACTGTTTTTGGAGGACTCGGCATCATCACATATCAATGGACACCTGTAGTAAGTACGACAAATATCGCATCAAATTTACCAGCTGGATCCTACCAAATTGTCGTCACTGACGAAGCTTTGTGTACAGAAACGATCATCGCTGATATTAGTGAGCCATCACTTCTTTCTGGAGCAATAGATGCTGGGAATGTAAGCTGTTTTGGTTTTGGAGATGGCACGGTTGACTTGCAAGTGACGGGAGGTGTTGAGCCATATCAATTTGTATGGAGCAACGGAATTACGACTGAAGATCAATTAAATTTAGCTCCTGGACAATATGACGTTATTGTAACTGATGCAAATGACTGTACAATAAACTTAGGAATATCACTAATTCAACCAGACGAACTCATATGTACTTCAACCAATGATAGTAATGCTATTTGCTCTTTAGCAAATGGAGTTGGGACCGTTTCTGTCGTTGGGGGATTTGCGCCTTATGTATATGCTTGGGATAATGGTGAGACTACGCCGACCGCGACGAGTTTGACGTCAGGCTTACACACAGTTACCATCACTGATAGTAATCGATGTGAACTTGTTTGTGATGTAACTATAGAAGAAACTTGTGATCCTTGTTTGGAACTTATCAAATCTTCTTCTCTTGATGTGGGAGCTGATAATGTCGCTACACCTTCTGACCTAGTAACATATACTTACGAAATAATAAACTGTGGTGATGTAACAGTAACCGATATTTCGATTCAAGAAAATCCAGGTAGCTTTAGTGGTACTGGAGCTTTACCTATTCCCGTCGTTCCAGCAAATACTGATTTAGACCCATCGGAATCAATCATCATAGAAGCTCAATACGAGATCACACTAATAGATATAAATACTGGCTTTATAGACAACCAAGCGTTAATCAATGGTCTTGACCCAGATGGCAATGACGTTGATGACTTATCAGATACAGGAAATGACAATGATGTAAACGAAACTGGCGGTCCCGACGATCCCACAAATACACCTATTGGCGCAACACCTTGTATTGAAATATTAAAATCATCTACAGTCAACCTTGGCATAGATAATCAAGTAAGTGCAGGAGATTTAATAAGCTATTTTTATACAATTAGCAACTGTGGCAATGTAACCTTAGACAATGTTCTCATTTCAGAAGATCCTGTTTTATTTTCTGGAACTGGTCTTATTCCAGTCCCAGAGGCTCTTCTTGTCACAACATTAAATCCTGGAGAATCTACGACTTCAAGTGCTAGCTACTCAATCACGCAAGCGGATATTGATGCAGGATTTGTAGATAACCAAGCAATAACTGAAACTCAAGATCCTTCTGGCAATCCAGTTATGGATTTATCCGATACACAAAACCCGAATGATGTTAATGAAACTGGTGGGCCGGATGATCCGACCAATACACCATTGGATCAAGATCCATGTCTCAATCTTACCAAAGGTTCTTTATTAAATCTTGGTGCAAATGGTGTTGCCGATCCCGGAGATATTGTGACCTACACATACGAACTTACCAACTGTGGTAACGTGACATTATCTAATGTGACATTGACTGAAGATGCAACTCTATTTACTGGTACTGGTACACTGCCAGTGCCTTCTACCCCACCATCGGTTTTGGCACCAAATGAATCTGCGACATTAACTTCCACCTACATGATTACACAGATGGACATTGATGCTGGATCTATTGACAATCAAGCAATAGCTAATGCTATAGACCCAGATGGCAATCCTGTCGATGACCTTTCAGACACCTCCAACCCACAAGATGTAAATGAAACTGGTGGACCTGATGATCCGACTAATACACCTATAGGCGAATCACCGTGCATAGAAGTAATTAAAGTTTCTTCACTTGACACTGGTGCAGATGGCATTGCTACCCCAGATGACATCATTACATATTCCTATACAATCATTAATTGTGGCAATACCACTCTATCAGGAATTACACTAACTGAATCAGCTACATTATTTACTGGTACAGGATTGATACCTATGCCATCTACTCCTTCTTCTACGACACTAAGTCCAGCAGAAGAAGCAACAGCATCTGCCACTTACGCAATTACGCAAGAAGACATTGATGCTGGACTTGTCGATAATCAAGCGTTAGTATCTGGAACAAGCCCAGCTGGTGACACCACAATGGACGAGTCAGATACTGGAAATGACAACGATATAAATGAAACTGGTGGACCAGATGATCCAACCAATACGCCCATACCACAAGGCCCTTGTATAGAGATTGTTAAGTCTTCATCTCTTGATCTTGGCGTTGACGCAGCATCAACCGTTGGTGATGTCATTACTTACGAATATGTCATTAGCAACTGTGGTAATGTTACTCTAGAGGATGTTGATCTTATAGAAGACGCAACTTTATTTTCTGGTACTGGAATGTTACCAGCTATAAATCCACTAACGGTTACAACACTAGCTCCTGGAGATCAAACGACTACAACATCAACGTATTCAATTTCTCAAGTAGATATCGATGCAGCATTCGTAGACAACCAAGCTATTGCTAGCGGAAATCCACCATTTGGAGGTACCATTTCAGATTTATCTGATACTGGTAACACAGGTGACGTAAATGAGACAGGTGGTCCTGACGATCCGACTAATACACCTATTCCACAGGAAGCTTGTATCGAGTTATTGAAGTCTTCCACTTTTGATCCAGGCATGGATGGAATTGCTACTATTGGAGACATTATCACTTACGATTATGTCATTATCAACTGTGGTACAACTACACTAAATACTATATCATTATCAGAAGATCCAGCTTTGTTTACTGGAACTGGAAACTTGCCTGTGCCGTCTGCGCTCACTGTAACAATACTCGAGCCTGGTCAGTCAACAACAGCTAGTGCTAGCTACGAAATCACACAAGCAGATATAGATGCTGGTTCTGTAGATAACCAAGCCATAGTGCAAGCTCAAGATCCTTCAGGTGATCCAGTTATGGATTTATCTGATACACAAAATCCGAATGACGTAAACGAAACTGGTGGACCGGATGACCCAACTAATACATCTTTTCCTACAGGTGCATGTATTGTCGTCACAAAAGGTTCAATACTTGATCTAGGCGCAAACGGTATTGCTGATCCAAGAGATATCGTCACCTATACGTATGAGTTATCCAACTGTGGTAACGTGACATTATCTAATGTAACATTGACTGAAGATGCAACTCTATTTACTGGTACTGGTACACTGCCAGTGCCTTCTACCCCACCATCGGTATTAGCGCCAAACGAATCTGCTACATTAAGTTCCACTTATATCATTACACAGATGGATATAAATGCTGGATTCATTGATAATCAAGCAATAACTAATTCTGTTGATCCAGATGGCAATGCGGTGAATGATCTCTCTGACACTTCTAATACAGATGATGTTAATGAAACTGGTGGACCTGATGATCCGACTAATACCCCAATTGGTGGTAATGATTGCTTGGAAGCATTTAAAGGCTCGTCATTAGATCTAGGAGATGATAATCAAGCAAGTGTTGGTGACATTTTAACATTCAACTACGAAATTATAAATTGTGGGAATACTACAATTTCAGGAATCACCCTTATAGAAATTGATGAATTGTTTTCTGGAACTGGCCTTCTACCAATTCCAACAACACCAAATCCACAAATTCTTGCACCAGGTGAGACAGCTACTTCATCAGCAACCTATACCTTAACTCAAGCAGATATAGATGCAGGAGAAATAGTCAACCAAGCACTGGGCAATGGTACAGGACCATCGGGTGATACAGTTGCTGACGAATCTGACACTTCAAATCCTAACGATCCTAATGAAACAGGTGGGCCTAATGATGCTACATTTACTGACGTTCCTCAAGTGCCATGCATCGAGTTAATCAAGTCTTCAAGTTTTGATCTTGGACCAGATAATTTAACAAATGCAGGTGATGTCATAAACTATACTTATACATTCAGCAACTGTGGTAATGTAACATTGAGCAATTTATCCCTTGAAGAAACTTTAGCTAGCTTTAGTGGATCAGGTGGTTTGCCAATGATTGAAGATTTATTAGTGACAACATTGGCACCAGGACAAGAGTCAACTACAACTGGTACATATCAGGTCACACAACAAGATATAGACACTGGATTTGTAGATAATCAAGCACTCATTTCAGGAACTACACCTAGTGGTGATACAACAGAAGACCTGTCCGATACTGGAAATCCAAATGACATAAACGAAACTGGCGGGCCAGATGACCCAACAAATACTCCATTAGAAGAATTGCCGTGTATTGAGGTAGTAAAAGGGTCTAGTTTAGATGTTGGTGCAGACGGAATCGTTAGTCCAAATGACGTGATATCATATAATTATGTGGTTACTAATTGTGGTAATGTAACTTTATCAAACATTTCACTAATTGAAGATTCAGGATTATTTACTGGCGCAGGAACATTGCCTATTCCAAGTGTATCTATGCCAGCTATCATATTGCCTGGTGAATCTGCAACAGCGACAGCAACTTATCTTATCACTCAACAAGATATAGACTTAGGGTTTGTAGACAATCAAGCAATTGTAATAGCTGATGATCCTTTAGGTAATCCAATTACTGATTTATCTGACACGAGCAATGATGATGACGTTAATGAGACTGGTGGGGGCGATGATCCTACGAATACACCTTTAGAAGAAGTGCCTTGTATTGCTATCTTAAAGTCCTCTGTATTGGATCTAGGTGCAGACAATATTGCTAACCCAGGAGATCAAATTACTTACACATACGAAGTTACTAACTGTGGGAACATTACTTTAGATAACGTTGCAATTGCAGAAGATGATTTATTTTCTGGATCTGGACAACCACCAATTGTCCCTGCGATTGTACCATCTATACTTGCCCCAGGAGATACAAATATAACTAGTGCAACTTATACACTTACACAAGCGGATGTAAATGCTGGATTCATTACCAACCAAGCAATTGCGACAGGACAAGAACCCAATGGTGATACAGTTGAAGATTTGTCAGATACTGCCAATGAAGCAGACCCAACAGAAACAGGTGGGCCAGACGATCCCACATTCACAGATGTTCCTCAAGAGAGTTGCATCTCTTTAGAAAAGAGTTCTGTGTTATTAATTGATGATTCCGGATTATCTGCAGTAGGAGATATTATAGCATACACATTTGAAGTTACCAATTGTGGCAATGTCACGCTGACGAATCTTTCACTCGATGAAACTACATTTACAGGAACTGGTGACAACTTCATAATTGAATCAATTCCAGTATCACTCCTCAATCCGGGCGAAACCTTTAGTGTAAATGCTACATATGAAATCACGCAAGCAGACATAGATGCAGGTTCAGTTGATAATCAAGCTTTAATTTCATCTACTAATCCACTTGAAACATCAGTAACAGATTTATCGGATACTGCAAATCCAAATGATGTAAATGAAACTGGCGGACCTGATGATCCAACGAACACTCCACTGCCAAATACCGATTGTTTAGAATTAATTAAATCCTCTGTCTTTATACTTGGTGAAAATCAGATATCAAATCCAGGTGATATGATAATCTACACGTATGAATACAGCAATTGTGGGAATACTACACTATTAAATGTAGATATCACTGAAGATGATACCTTCTTCACTGGGACAGGAGATCTTCCAATAATTAACCTTACAGTCACTACGTTATTACCAGGTCAAACTGAATCAGTCGAAGCAACTTATGTTGTGACTCAAGCAGATGTTGACGCTGGAATGATAAATAATCAGGCCTTGGCAGTCGGAAATACACCTCAAGGAAATCCAGTCGAAGACCTCTCAGATACTGGTAATCCTAATGATCCAAATGAAACTGGCGGACCAGATGACCCGACATCAACTGAAATTGGAATAGTCCCATGCATAGAATTACTTAAAAGTTCAAGCTTCACTTCTACGAATGGTGCTGAGGGTTTTATCACCTACTTATACACCATTCGAAATTGTGGAAATGTAACGTTAAGTAATATAGAGCTCACTGAAAGAGAAGATCTTTTTACAGGAACGAATGGCATACCAATCATTATCCTATCATCCATTACTACATTATTAGTGGGTGAGTCAACGACTGCAACCGCAGAATATCAAGTGAGTATTGATGATGTGATTGTTCATTCTGTTGACAATCAAGCCATTGTAACTGCCACAGATCCACAAGGCGAAGTCGTCGAAGATTTATCTGATACTGCTAATCCAAATGATGCAAATGAAACTGGTGGGCCTGACGACCCTACCAATACAGAGATCGACATTGTTTCAACTGTAGAAGGAACTGTCTTTGAAGACCTTGATGGGAATACTATAGAAGACATACCAATTGAGGGAATAATTGTCACCATAACAGATCAAGGAGGAATTGTACAAGTAGACACGACAGATGCAAATGGTAATTACATGTTTGCAGATGTTATTCCTGGAGTCATAACTATTGTAGAAACTGATCCTGAAGGCTTTAACTCTGTTTCAGATACAGATGGAGATAACGATAACATCATTACTGTTTTTATACAACCTTCTGATATGAGTATGGATAATGATTTCATTGATGAAGAACCAGGAATTGTATCAGGTAATGTCTCAGATGACGAAGGTGCTGATTTAACAGCAGATGTGCCCCTTGTAAATGTAATGATCACTTTGATAGATAGAGACAGTATGGCGTTTATAACCTTTACTGACTCGTTGGGAAATTACGTGTTCGAGAATATTAATCCTGGTCCAGTTACCATAATAGAAACAGATCCTGAAGATTTTTCTAGTGTTGCAGATGTTGATGGTGGTGATCCTAATGTTATTATTACATTTTTGATGTCTGGGGAAGACAAGCCTGATCAAGATTTCTTAGACGCACAATGTGACGAACTCGTTTGTAATAATGCCCTTCAGATTAGTCTTAATGTTGACTGTGAACTCGTACTAGATGCAGATGATGTTCTAGAAGCGCCTATACCAGGTGATTATACAATTGCATTGTTTGATGAATATGGAGAATTTATTCGAAATAATATATTAACCGCGGATGAAGCTGGAGAGACAATTATGTATCAAATTAGTTGTTTGGATAATTCTTGTTGGGGATCTATTATTGTAGAAGCCAACATCATTCCTCAAATAACTTCTCCTTGTGCTTGTACAGATGATGGTACTATACCTGAAGAATGCAATCTGTGGTGTACACCAGAAAATACATTCCCTGCAGGCATTATAAGTCCTGATGAGGCTGCCTCAAGATTTGGGTTCTGTGGACCTGATTTACTTGGTGGAATTAAAGTAACCGAAATAAGAACTGGAGACATCTGTGCAGATGGAGGTGAAATAATAGAATTAATGTACACTGGTAAAGTGATCTTACATGGTCAGCTTTCAGAAGTTGATATTCTTTGTCAACGTTATTCTGTATTACCCATTAGTCTAGATACTACTTCGTTTAGCTTCCCTAATGACATCAATCTTGATTGTAATTATTTAGATGATACCGATCTGACAGATGCAGACTTCGGTTCACCAAGATCAATATTAGAAGCGACCGATAATATTATCAATGCTTATCCATATTACATCAATACACATGATTCTATACCATTGGTTGAGATTCGCTTTGATACGGCACAAATCATTGTCGGACAAACGCTCAGAGATACTATGGTAAAAGAGTTGATTGATGGTGTAGAAGAATGGGTGTTAAAAACTGTTGTACACAAAATATTTGAAGATGAGATTTCTGAAGTCAGAGATACAATAGGAATGACTCCTGAATTAATTCCAATTGAAGATAGAGTATGTAACATTCTAAGTAGCTTCAGTGACACTCCTTTCGAAGCTTGTGGTAGCGGTACAAAAATTATTCGAACTTGGGAATTAATCGACTGGTGTAATTCAGAAGTAAGCCTAAGTGGTAGACAGACAATTGAAATACAAGATTTAACACCTCCAGCAATCGTAGAATATGTAGATGGAGAATTAGTCGAGCGTACAACATTTGATGATGTGATTGTCTCGATAGAGGCGTATAGATGTGAAGCTAGTGTGCGAATACCACAACTATTAACGAGAGACAATTGCGATCCAAATCCTAATGTAGTATGGCAAACAGATGAAGGAACTATTGGTGAAAATTTCATAACCGGCTTATGGTTGAGTGATGAACCAATTATGGTTACTGCAATTATTACAGATGATTGTGGCAATGAATCTACGGCAACATTTAATTATTTTGTCATCGATGACGTCCCACCTGTCGTTTCTTGTGAGACATCGCTTCAAGTGTCATTAACCAGTAGCGCATCCACTGGATTTGCCTTTGCAGATGTATCAGCCTTTGATCTTGATGAAGGAAGTCATGATTCAGGTTGCGGCAAAGTTACTCTGACGGCTATAAGAGCTGAAGATTGGAGAACTCCTGTTTATAACTGTAATTCTAATGTAGTTGGGTTCGAAAGTGTCAGTTGCTCAGGCAATACTGTCGACGTAGACCTTGGGACGAGTGAAGGAAAAGATGGCTGCAATTTTGACATTTCTACTATTGGAACAATCAGTTCGCCAGGAGAAAGTGTCAGATTCTGCTGTGAGGATATTGGGAAAATAATTCCTGTTATCTTATTTGTTGAAGATGAAAATGGCAACATCAACCAATGTCTTGTAAACGTAGAGATTACAGATAATTCTTCTCCAAGATTTGACTGCCAAGACTTGGTGGTGGATTGTTCTGAGGGAGTTGACCTGACAAACCCGCCTCTAGCAGGAACTCTCTGTGATACAGAACGAAGCTACACGGCTGAGTTGTTTAGAGAAATAAGAGATAATGTTGCTTGTTTTGGTGGTACCGTCATTAGAGAATGGTATATAGATTTAAATAACAATAGTGCTTATGAAAATACTGAACCATTCTGTAGACAAGTAGTTACCGTCAGTTCAGAAGATTCATTTGACCCCAATTCCATTAAGTGGCCTAAACACTTTGATGGTAGTACAATTGATGGTATAAATATTGAATATATCGATGGTGAAACTGTTGAAGTTCCTGCTAGTATCTCAATGGGCGAAGCTTTGAAATGTACTCCTTCTAATGATGATGAAGATCAAAATGAGTTTATTCCAGTTTGGTGTGGTACAGATTGTGGTCTAGTTGGAATTAGCTCGGAGACTGATACAATCACAGCAGGCGATGCTTGCCTTAAATTAATCAAACGATGGACAATTGTTGATTGGTGCACATATAATTCTAATCAGCAGAATATTGATGATGAAAATGATACATCTTCAGATACATTCGAAGCTGTAGAAGACTGGGCACAATTCGAGCATGAGTCATGCAAATCATATTCTTCAATGATTGATGATCCAGTATATTTCAGATATTCAGAAGTCGACCTTGATGGCTATTATACCTTTGATCAAGTAATTTCAGTGGTTGACGATCAAGCACCTGAGATCATGGTGGAAGAATCAATATTGGTAAATACTTCAGGTGGTGCGACCACAAAAGATGATACATCGCCTTGCACAGGTGAAATTAATGTAACTGCAACGGCTGTTGATTTTTGTAATTCAGCACTTACTGCTTCGACAGAATTAAGGTGGCAAATCACTGTCTTTAATAGAAATGAAATTATACTAAGAGAAACTGCTTCAGGACCTAAAGTAACACTCTCTTCACTAATAGGGGAAGCCTCAGACGAATTTGTCGTACAGTGGCAAGTCACTGATGGCTGTGGTAATGAAGCATCAAGTCAGACTGTAGTTGAGTTTATTGACCAACAAGCACCTACCCCATTCTGTATCCCAGGCATTTCAACCGTTTTCATGCGAAGTGACGGGACTATCACTCTGTGGTCTAACGAATTCGACTTTGGTAGTTTTGATAATTGTACGGTTGCAGAAGACCTTAGATTTAGTATTGTGGAAAGAGGACAAAGACCAATATTGCCTGGTGATGAAGGTTTTGAAGACCAATCAAGTATTAGTTTACACTGTAGTGAAATTAATGGCCTAGGTAATTTCGATATGTGGGTTTGGGATGCTGATGGTAACGGAGATTTCTGTTCCGTTGATGCCGTAATTTCAGATCCTGGTAACCAGTGTGAAGAAGAAGTCGGCAGTAATGGCATTATTAGTGGTAAAATTAGTACGTCTTACGGAATGGAAATTGCAGATGTGGATGTGACATTATCATCAAATGAACAATCTGAATTCCCGAAACAAAGTATAACAGATTCTCAAGGTCAGTATGCATTCAACAATAACCCATCAGGATTTAATTATGTAATTAATGCGGATAAACCTGATGAATATATAAATGGTCTTTCCACGTTAGATGTATTTCAGATCACTAGACACATTCTTGGTACGACAATAATTACAGACCCATATAAAATCATTGCTGCAGATGCTAATGGTGATTCTCAACTTACAGCGAGTGACATCAATATTTTCCGAAGAGTAATCCTAGGACTTGATGATAAGTTAGAAAATCAGTCAGCATGGATTTTCGTACCAAGCGGATTTACATTTATAGATCAAACCAATCCGTGGCCATTCGTACAATCTATTAGAATTGATGATTTTGCAGAAAGCTCATCGGCTAATGACTTTATGGCCATAAAGGTTGGAGACATTAACGAAAGCTATGATCAAGCAGAAACCCGCTCCTCTAATGAAGTGACCTTAGAAATCACTAATGAACAAGCGAAAAAAGATGAGTTGGTGTATGTGCCTATTCGATCTCAAAGAGAATTGATTGGATTCCAGTTTACATTAAACATTAAGGGCTTGTCTTATGTCGACGTCATTCCTGGCAGTATTTCTTTAACTAATGAAAACATTGGTGTCCATCAACATGATTTGAGTTTTAGTTGGAATGTTTTAGATTCTGAGTCTATCAAGAGTGAAGATGAATTATTCACATTAATATTCAAAGCAACGGATAATACTTCATTGTCAAAAGCAATAACATTAAGTTCTTCTATCACTAGAGCAGAAGCATATGGCACAGACATACATGAAGTCCATCCGATTTCTCTGTCTATTTTATCTAACGATCATAATGTATTAGTCCATCAAAACTCACCAAATCCATTTTCTGAGTTTACAAAAATTGATTTTGAATTAAAGAATAGCACCCAAATTTCTCTATCTATTTTCAACTTAGCTGGACAAGGTATTTTTGAAACTAGTGGTTATTTTAATAGTGGTGCTAACTCAATAACAATCAGTGAGGAAGACCTTTCTCATGCTAAAGGAGTATTGTACTATAGATTACAGGTAGACGGCGAAAGTTATATTAGAAGAATGATCTCTTTAGATTAATGTAGTCAAGATTTGCTTTTTTTACATCTTACAAACCATATAATAAAATGAAACACAAACTGTTTCATCTTATTATATATCGTAATACCTAACTTACTGCCTTACTGCTTTACAATAACTTCTACTCATTCAATAGACTCAATTGAAGAGAACAAGCACGCCATCAATAGTCTTTTTGTAGGTCAAATTTCATATTACGTAATATAAGTGTAGTCTACCTAGTAGTGATTACTGTAGCAATTGCAGTGTATAATCACCAATACCTTTGTGTTGCATACTGTAGCGTACACGAATGGTATTCTATCACACACCTTAGTTAAAACTCATAAAATCATGCGGAAACTTTTAGTCCTACTTATTTCTTTTTGTTTAGCTCAATACTCATTTACACAATGCACAGAAACATACAAGTCAGATTTTGAAAGAGATTTTGGCGTATGGAATGATGGAGGCACTCACGCAGCTAGATCTTCTGATCAAGCAAATTCGGGAGGCTTTAGTTTTAGACTACGATCAGATGATGGTCAAGCGTCTTCAATTTATTCAGATCAACTAACCATAGATACTGAGTCCAATCCTACGTTGAACTTTTCATACTTTCCAGAAAGCATGGAAGCAGGTGAAGGTTTTGTTGTGGAAATCTCTTATGATTCTGGTCAAAATTTTCAAGAACTAAGACACTTAGTTGCTGGTTCAGATTTCTCCAACAATCTTTGGTATACTTTCAATTATCCACTTGTAGAATTACAACAAAATTTGATAAACTTAAGGATAAGAAGTATAGCTTCATCTACATCTGATAAGGTTTATATCGATGACATTGCCATTCAACATTGTAACGATATCGTGGCTGGCAACCAAAATTCTTGTCTACCAGGCGCGCTATGTGATGATTCAAATCCGTGCACTAATAACGACAGATGGGATGAAGATTGTAATTGCATAGGCCAATTTGCCGATGCTGATAATGACGGTGTATGCGACAATGCCGATGTTTGTCCAGAAGGAGATGATAACATCGATCTAGACGATAACGGTACACCTGATGCTTGTCAGAATGTATCAGCTGATTGTATAGTTATTGATAAAGAACATTTTGAAGGTAATGACCCAGTTTGGACTTCCGGTGGAAGCAGTGCATCAGTGGCAATTGGAACAGGATATTTTAGTCAAAGAAGTTTCAGATTAATCAGAAGCAGTTCTTCAGCATCTTCGATGATAAGTAGACGATATAACTTCAGCATATCTTCAAATCCAACATTCACATTTTACTTTTTAGCAGAATCAACAAATAATGGAGATGAACTATTTATTGAGATATCACCAGACGATGGTATATCTTTTCTGCCGCTTAAAACATTAACATCGGGCGTCGATTTTAATAATGATAGATGGCAATCTGAACAAGTAGAACTATTGGCCTATGGTGCAACTACTTCAATGACAATAAGAGTCACGTCTGCTGTGGCAATAAATGCTTCTATATACATAGACCAGATTGTTGTCGAAGACTGTTTTGGGATACCTCAACAAAGTGAGTGCTTACCAAACACTAGCTGCGATGATAATAATCCTTGTACTTCAGATGACAAATACGATTTAGCGTGTAACTGTATAGGTGTAATCATTGATTCAGATGCTGATGGTGTATGTGATTTATATGATCAGTGTCCAGGGCAAGATGATTCAATTGACGAAAATAACAACGACATTCCAGATGGCTGTGAAGTAATTGAATGTGCAGCAGGGGAACCATGTGATGATTATAATCAATGTACAACGAATGATATATATGATGAAAATTGCAATTGCTCTGGAATAGAAGTTGATTCAGACAATGATTCTGTTTGTGACGTTATGGATATATGTCCTGGCGGTGATGACTTAGTTGATGAAAATGCAAACGGTATCCCAGATGGATGTGAGATTGATGTCAGCTCTTGCCAAGAAATTCAATTCGATGACCTAGAAACAGGTTTTGGCAATTGGATTGATGGAGGAAATAATGCGAGACATGAGAATTCAAGAGGTTTTAATTCGACTGCTTCCATTCGATTAAATGACAATAATGGTGCTGCATCCTCAATATCTAGTCAACCCTTAAATTTAGCTAATCTCAATGCGACTGTTTTAGAATTTTACTTTATTGGTGTCGGTATTGATGCTGGAGAAAGCTTGATAGCCGAAATCTCAACAAATGGAGGAGCAGATTTTCAAGTGCTCCAAACTTTTATAGTTAATACACATTTCACAAATGGCAATTGGAGTCAAGCTAGAATTTCATTAACTGATGTCAATAATAGAGTAAATGCGACTCTAAGAATAAGATCAAATGCGTCATCAACTAGAGACTTTTTCTATATAGACAACATAAGAATTTTAAATTGTGATATTGATATATTAGCAGGCGCTGATTGTACACCAGGTCAACCCTGTGATGATAATGATCCATGTACAGTCAATGACACATTTGATATTGGTTGTAATTGTGAAGGTGAATTTCAAGATAGTGATAACGATACTGTCTGTGATGTATTTGATCAATGCCTAGGTGGTAATGATCTAGTGGATGAGAATGCTAATGGTATACCAGATTCATGTGAGGAATCTACAACGGGGTGTAATACAGATGAAACAGATGTCGACTCTGGATTAGGAATATGGAATCTAGGTGGTGACGAAGCTACTATCACAAATGAATACGCAAACTCAGGTGCACAGAGTATTTTACTAGTTGGTGGTGGCACAGATGAGACTTCCTCAATATATACTGATGCTATACCAGCAAATGACGGTAATTATATATTAATTACATTCAAATATCTAGTTTCTGGATATGAACCGACTGATGAATTTCACATTGAAATATCATATGATGGTGGCATCACTTTCGAAATACTGGAGACTTTAAGACGTGGAGTTGATTTTGAAAATGACATCCCTAACAAAGCAACCGCTTATACAACTCTTATCATGGAAGGTATGATTTTAAGAGTGCGAAGTGAGGCATCTATTAGACTTGATGAGTTATATGTTGACGATATACTTGTAGAAGTTTGCGGGGAACCAGAGACTTTTACTTCAGATGAAACTCCAACGGAAACAAGATCTCTGGAAGGACTTTCTGAAAAATTAATAGAGTCAGTAAAAGTCTATCCAAACCCAGCTGTAGACTATACTAATATTGAGCTTGACCAATTAGATGCTTCGGATGAAGTTAGAATTCAATTCTACACTATAACAGGTCACAAAGTGATGGAAGAAGTATTTCATTCAGGAAATAAAGTCCAAAGAATCGATATAAGTTCACTAAAAGCTGATCACCTATATCTAACTGTGATTTATAAAAATGGTAAGAGAATTTCTACTCATTCTCTGTATAAGAACTAATAATCTATTAATTGTTAAAAAGAGGTCAAATGTAATATTTGGCCTCTTTTGTTATATAAAGCCAATTTTACAAACACTTCACATAGTTTTATCGTTATAAGCTCAATAATGAAAATTATAGAAGTTCCTTCTTTCAAATTATAAGAAATGGCAGAACATCTTAAATTTACAGTCAATAACAAATTATGTTACGAGAAGTACGCTTAGGATTACTTGCTATACTAACCATCGCAATAGCTATATGGGGTTATAAATTTGTCAAGGGTAAAAACATTTTCAAAAGCACCAAAACTTTTTATGCTGTTTTTGATAATGTAGCTCAATTGACTGTTGCAAGTCCTGTTTTGATAAATGGGTACAATATTGGAGCTGTTTCAAGTATCACGCTTAATCCTAAAGACACCAAATCCATATTAGTTTCTATTGAAGTGGACGGTAACATAAACTATCCTAAAGACACCAAGGCTGTCTTAGAAAGTGCTGGAGTAGTTGGTGGTAAGATGATATCAATTGAATTTGATGCGCCATGTAGCGGCAATAATTGTGCTCAAACCGGAGATTACTTAGAAGCCCAATCTGCTGGACTTATAGAATCTTTACTAGGTGATTCTGATTTATCAGAGTACAGTGGTACGCTTAAAGAAACAGCTGGAGGAGTTATGGATACAATAAATGCTGTTTTATCTGATAAAGACAACCCATCACCAATTAATCAGTCTCTTTGGCGAATGCAAGAAAGCATGGAAAATCTATCTGATCTTACAAATACCATGAATTCTTTAATGACTACTTCTTACAAAGACATATCAGCGACTATGTCAAACATGGCTATTTTGAGTAACAGTTTGGCAGAAAGTAATGAACAAATAAAGAGTTTATTGACCAATTTGGATGCTATATCTGGCGAAATGAGACAGGTACAACTCACCCCAACTCTCGATGCGGCAAATGATGCACTATTTAAAGCAACAGATCTAATGGGTGGTTTAGACTCTACTCTATTGACGACCAATGCTACCTTCGAGGAATTAACAAGTTTAATTGCTAGTATGAATGAAGGAGACGGGATGCTGCCAAAGCTAATAAACGATAAAACATTCTCTGACAACATTGAGCTCTCTACCACAAATTTAAACCTCTTATTGCAAGATTTGAGATTAAATCCTCGTAGATATTTTAAAGTATTTGGCAAAAAAGTTCCTGATTATGAATTACCAGAAAATGATCCAGCCAACGAAATATTAGAAAAGGCGGTAAAGGAAAATTAATTCTAGAGTTAAAAAATCACAGGACTACTTGTACTTCTCTCTCTAATTCTATTTGGAATTTATCACTAACGGATTTCGTAATCTCCTTAGCAAGTGACACTATATCAACACCTCTACCTTTGCCATAATTAACCAGAACTAAGGCATGATTTTTATGTACTCCAACATCGCCTATTGTATGTCCTTTCCATCCTAATTGATCAATCAACCATCCTGCAGGGACTTTAACTTTGTTATCATCCGTAGGATAAGATGGGATATCCGTAAACGATTCTTTTAACTTTTCGAACACTGTTCTATCTATAATTGGGTTCTTAAAAAAACTTCCTGCATTACCTATGTCTTTAGGGTCTGGCAACTTAGATTTCCGTATGCTTATTACAGCATCACTAACGTCCTTAATTCCAGGCTGTGCAGTCTGTATCGCCAATAATTCCTCTAAAGGTTTATACTTGTATTCCAGTTTATGATTACGCTTCGTTAACTTAAACTGAACATCTGTAACAAGATATTTATCTTTTAATTTATTTTTAAAAATGCTGTCTCTATACCCAAAGGCACAAACATCTTTTGTAAAATATTCCTTTTTACCAGATGATAATTGATATGCATGTAGACCAACAAAAATTTGTTCTAACTCAATGCCATACGCACCTATATTTTGTATTGGTGAAGCCCCTACAGAACCTGGTATTAAAGATAAATTTTCTGCTCCACCATAGTCATTGTTCACACACCATTCGACAAATTCATGCCAGACCATTCCACCTCCGACCTGAACGATTATCCAGTCATCTGTCTCTTCAATGACTAACATATCTGACATTGTGGGCTTTAAAATAACGCGAGAAATATCTTTGGCAAAAAGCACATTACTCCCACCGCCAAGTATAAAGACTGGTTCTTGAATAGGTAGCAGCTCAGCTATGTCTTTCTCATCCTCCATAAAACAGATTCGATCACACGATACATCTAATCCAAATGAATTATAGTTCTGTAATGAAAAGTTGAAATGTTGTTGCATATGGCTTAGAATTCAGGATCCGTTGTCACCTTTAGAAGTTTACTATTAAGGTTTACAATCATTCCAAGACTAAAGACATTGGACCTTTGATCACCATCTCGCCCGTAGCGACCATATATGCCAAAACTAAATCCTCCCATTCCATAGCCATAACCTATTTCACCGATCAAATTTCTAAAGTAATTTCTTTGTACCCCTTGTTCTTCAAAACTTGATTGCAGACCAAAAAACTCTGTTCTAGTCCATTGATAACCGGCGCCTATGCTAAAACCAAACTTCCCTTCCTTGTTGAGATTGCTTAACCCGCCAAAATTTAATCGCCCCAGCACAGGAAGAGCTAGTGCTCCAAGTCCTTTGAAGTCACCTGTACTAAGAGCAAAGGGTGAAAACACAAACGCGCCTTCTGCTGACACAGAAAAATTTTCTGATCCTACCCATATTTTAGGTCCAAGACCCAGATTTATAAGCGCACTTCCTGCACTTGAAGAAGCGATATTATCATCTGGGTTAGAATAGCGAGAATAAAAATCCAAACGACTCACAAGTCCGTATCCAACTCGTTGACCAGATAATTCTTGGATCGAGGCGAAAAGTATTATTAGAAATAATAATCTATTTATCATAAGCAGAAGCTTCAAGTAGTTAAACTAATAAATAGAATGTAATATTATTAGATATAAGCTACAATAATAAAGCTTGTATAATCTCTTATACAAGCTTTAGTGACCGCGGGAGGGTTCGAACCTCCAACCCTCAGAGTCGAAATCTGATATTCTATCCAGTTGAACTACGCAGCCGATTCTACTACAAAAGTAATAGAATTCTTAATATCTATCCTATTTCTTTATAGACAAGTACTAACAATCTCCGCAGTGAACGTTGCACCCGTAATTGTTTCGAAAGATGGTTGCAATTCAATACATTCAACTGCATTATAATCTACAATTAAAGGGGAATTTACAGTGACTGAAGATGTTATGGCATAAGCTAAGACCAACTCATCCATTTGATGATTTAAAGGCACATCAAAAACTGCAGTTGAACCAGTTCCCACTGAGTAAGTACATTCTTGTCCATATGCAAATGCAAATTTATCTCCTCCGCCACATTGTGTTGGCAAAGTCGGATCAGCTAGTTGGGCGTTAGCATCATTAATTTGATTTATTAAATCTACAATAGATGCATCAGACGCCCCACCACCTCCAATTGAACTAAAGACCATAGATGCTTGCTCAAGATTTAGTACATCAGCACCACATGTTATACCTGCTGCATTCAATGGACCACAAATATCTACACCACCAGCATTTAAGGCCAAATCACAACAAGAGAAAAACAATACAGAGCCTTTTAATATATCATCAATCGTCGCCTGTATAGCGCTTAAGTCATAGGCTACTGGAATGACACCAAACTGAGTACCAACGGTTAAGTTGTACTGTGCTGGTGTAAATACTCCATCTTGATCCACAGCAACAATTGATGGTCCCGTACCACTCGAAGCTGGCATAGAAAAATCAACAATTACATACTCAGTATTCGGCAAATTGGAATTTACCGTAAAGACAGGAGCCATAGTAACATCTGTTTCTGCTATGCAACTAATTGCAGGGCATTGGAGCACTGGTTCTGTATCTCCACAATTATTACCTTGACCTAGTAGAAATGGTATACACGCAATCGTCAAGGCACATACCAATAGATATCTGATATTCATACTATCAAAATTTTAGGTAACTATATACTTCTTTACACTAGAATTGATGAGTTATGATACTCCAAGCTTGGCAATATATTTGAATTAATTATATTTATGTCAAGTTTAAACAAAATAAAACAATTGAATCCGTTTGCTAGGTATCAAAAAGGATTAACAATTCAGGACTTGTTCCCAATACGGTCGGATGATAAATGTGCTTGTGGTTGTGATAAAGTTGTTTTGGGAAAAAACAATAGATGGTCAACAAAAAAGTGTAAGCATAAAGCTTTAATTCAATTTTACATAATAAAGGGTGATACTGAAGTAATTAGAGAGCTTCTATTCAGGAAAGACAAAGGGGCGTGTCGTAACTGTTCAGAAATAACAGATACGTGGGAAGCTGATCACATTGTTCCTGTTTATTATGGTGGTGGAGGCTGTGGGATGAAAAATTATCAGACCCTTTGTAAAGATTGCCATAAAGAAAAGACCATCAATATGCACTCCAAAGAGCCGTCACCATCTTTGCAGCTCCAGTTAGATTCTCTAGTCGTCTAATATAAGCACTTGGATAATGCACCATCTTTCCAGAATAAACATGATAACTAATACACAATTTTGAATCTATGTAATTAGAATTATACTTTAAGCTTTTTTCAAAGTAGGTTTTTATTAACAATGCTACATCTTCCTGCATTTTTATAGACATTTTTTTCTTTGGTAACCTTGTTACAATCCCACCTTTCAATTTATTTCCATCATATATAAGAACTCTAGGGTAAACACTTATTTTTAAGCCCTCAATATTTAGATAATCTGCCTTTACTGTATTAGCTTTAATTGTAATCCATGAAATTTTTTAAAATCAAAAGACCCAATCTGACCCAACAACTCTAAAGAAGTAGACTTATCACTTTTTTTCCAATGAGGTATTTTACCTGTATTTGAAGGAACAACCATGCCATCAACCTGTTTCTTTGCGGCATCAATAATGCTTTTGTCTTGTGTTACTATAAAATTGTGAATAGGCTTTGTAACTAACCTTAGCCTATACTTGCCATATGACTCACCATCTTTTGGATATTTATTTTCTGTTATGATTTTACTCCTCCTTGATGAACCTGCGTGGTTGAATTCAGAGAATGTATTAACACTAAGTCGTGGATTCTTAATGGTCTTTATTGGAGATGTTGTTTTGTTTTGCATGTATAAGTAGTTTTATATAAACATAATGATTTTTAATGTACTCCTTAGTTATGGCTTTCGATTGGACGATTTAGGGTTAAACTCTAATGCTTTTTTAAGAGCCTTATTGTGGCTTGAGTCTTGTTCTGAAACGTTTCTTAGCAAAGAATCAATATTGCTAATTTGCATACTGCCTGTCTCAATTATTTCTTTTGCGACTTTATCGAAATCAGAAACAAACTCTTTGTCTTGTTTTATTCGGAATTTGTTGAATTCTTTTTTTGCTTTATCGATTGCAATTTTTTTAGCGACACTCCCTGCCGACTGTAAAGCTTCATATCTATTGAACTCTAAAAAATCATCAATTTGTTTAACCCAATCTGACATGGTAAAAGTCATACTCCTACTAACTAGATTTTCTGTATAGTCTAGCAACATAGAGACAATCCTATTAAGCTCCTTTATTTCATGTTCATATAAGTAGTTCTTAGAAATTATGATATCACTAATTATTATTTTCCCACCATCTTTCTGAGTTTTCCATGTGTTGAGTCCCATGTTATCTTTCTTTGCATTTGCCCTACTTTTTATCACCTCTGGTGCAGTCTTCTCTGTAACTGCATAAATTAGTTTGTTTTGAATTTTCTTGTAGAAAGTTCTAGTATGTTCTGAGTCTTTATCATAATCTATACTTGTATCTCTGTATAGGTCAGTGATTTTCTGGTAAAACATTCTCTCAGATGCCCTTATCTCTCTTATTCTATCTAATAATTCTGAAAAGTAATCTTCTCCAAAAAGCTCATTTCCTTGCTTTAGTCGTTCGTCGTCCAAAACAAAACCCTTGGTCATGTATTCCTTTAAGATTTTTGTCGCCCAAATTCTAAACTGTGTTGCTTCATATGAATTAACCCTATATCCAACGGCAATTATCATATCGAGACTAAATACCGTTATCTTATAGGTTTTATCGTCATTTGCAGTATGCAACTTTTGGTTGCATACTGATTCCTTTATAAGCTCTCCTGATGCAAATATGTTTTTAACGTGCTTTTCAATATTCTGCCTCGAAGTGTTGAATATAACGGACATGCCTTTATATGTAGACCAAATTGTGTCGTCAATAAGAGCAACTCTGACTTTAATTTGACCATCCGCAGGCGACCTATAAAAGATGAAATCTTTCGATTCTAACTTATCCATTGATTAAAGATTTATAAGTCGTTCTGACTTCATTGTTAGCTAATAATAAATTCATTCTTTGTCCTTCACCTGAGTTACGACTGTTATATCTGAATACAAACTCATCTACATACTTCTGTAAATGCTTCTCAGATGTAAAGTGATAGATTCCTACTATACCTCTTTTAAGTAGACTCCAAAAGCCTTCTATGGTGTTTGTGTGAACTCTACCATTTACATATTCTTTAGCTCCATGCTTAACTTCTGAATGATCGTAGATTCTTCTAACAGCGTTATAGCCTCTAAACTCATCAGTATAGACCTTTGCGTTTAAATCAACGTTTTCAGCTACGATTTTAGTTATTGTTCCTTCCTTCACGTCTATTACTTTCTTAGCGATTAGCTTACCTTGACGTTGAACCAATCCAACTACAGCCGTCTTGTCTTTAGTTGATCTACCTTGAGAGTTTTTTACCTTTTTGTTTAAGTGTCTGTTCTTATTCTTACCACCTACATACGTTTCATCCGCTTCAACTTCACCAGTTAGCTTCTCGCTATCGTTATCAATGCCAAAACAGGCTCTTATTCTGTGAAGCATGAACCAAGCAGTCTTTTGAGTCACCTTGATATCTCTACCTAATTGAAGTGATGATATACCTTTTTTGTGAGAAGTGATTAGATAAATAGCCATAAACCACTTTTGTAATTTGACCTTAGTATTATCAAACATCGTAGCAGTCTTCACATTGAAGTATTTACCAGTATTCTTACACTTATACTTGTTACCTTTACAAACATAGACTTTAGATGTTGGATCAAATGGAGACACCACATTTCCACCCCAACGCAATTCAGTCAAATGGTCAATGCAAGTTTGCTCATCTGTGAAAGTTGTTACTAAATCTATAAGTGAATCGAACTCTTTATTAATCATCGTTATTAATTGATGATATAAAGATAAGTAGTTATCTACACTAATCCTAATTTATTTGGTGTAGAATTGTATATAGTTACCAAATTTTATATTATATAAAGTGGGGTTAAAAGTGAAAATACTTGAATTTCAGGGATTTGCATATTTTTTTAACATCCAAATCGACATTCATCTGATAAAGCGAGTGGTTTCTCGAAAAAATCAGCGCCTAGGAGTTGAAAATAACGATCTTTAAGGGATAGAATTGTAAAATCTTGATTAGAACACTATCGACAGGCATGGATAATATTGGTAAATATCTAGATAAGATATTTGAAACTAATATTATATACCATCTTGTCTTTTGGCTTGTCTTCTATTTTTTCTTAGTGGTCATTTCTCAACAATATTATCCTTTGGCAACAGGAATGTTGATCAATTTGATAAAGATCTTTTTCTATTCTATTGCCGTTTATGTCAATCTAATCATACTTTTCCCAAAATTTCTTGCCGAGCAAAAGTATTGGCAATATGTGCTGTTGCTATGTCTGTTGATCATCATTATTGTACCATTGGAAAGCATCGCGTTATATTTCAGTACTTCTCACGGTTTGGCATTCCAATCATTCATAGAAAAAAATATAAATTCTATTTCCATCTTGACTTTCTTTGTAGCGAGTTCATCTTCGATATATAAAATCATCAATGATTGGTTTACACATCAACGAGTTAAAGTTGACTTACAAGCCCAAACACTTAGGTCTGAGTTAAAATATCTGAAATCTCAAGTAAACCCACACTTCTTATTTAACACGCTCAATAGCCTTTATGCACTTACCTTAAAGAAGTCTGATTTAGCACCGGAAATTGTATTGAGACTTTCTGAAATGATGCGCTATATGTTGTATGAGTGCAACGAAAGAGAAGTATTACTTGAAAAAGAAATCAACTACATCAAAAATTATCTTGAGCTAGAAAAACTAAGACACGGTGACAAATTTGAAATTAGTTTAGAATGTAATTGTGACGCTGAGGGTCTTAAGATAGCTCCTTTGATGTTCATGCCATTCATAGAAAACAGCTTCAAACATGGCTTGAATAGTCAAATTCAATCCGGCTATGTCAATATTGAACTGAATATAGTAGAAGAACAAGTGCAGTTGGTAGTCGCAAACAGTAACCCTCCAGTAATGCCTGCCATGAAGAAAAGAAAAAGCGGTGGAGTCGGACTTACAAATATTAAAAGAAGACTTCAACTGATTTATCCCAAACACCATAATTTAGAAATAGAGAAAACACCAAATTCATTTCACGTATCTCTTGATATAGACTTAAGTCAAAATTAAAAACCATGATAAAAACACTAATCGTAGACGATGAGCCATTGGCACAAGACATTATAGAAACGTATGTCAACCAACTGCCCAACTTGGAACTTGTTGCAAAATGCAGCGATGCTATTGCCGCCAATCAAGTACTTCAGAATAATGAAATTGACCTGATGTTCCTTGACATTCAGATGCCTCAACTCACTGGTATTGAATTTATGAAGTCTTTGTCTAATCCGCCTCTAGTTGTGTTTACCACTGCCTATAGCGAATATGCTGTCGATGGCTTTGAAATGGATGCTGTTGATTATCTCTTAAAACCAATCTCAATCGACCGGTTCATGAAAGCCGTCAATAAAGTCGAAGACAGATTAAAAGACAAACAAGCAGGTGCAGGACTAAGCACTGACGAAGATCATTTTTTTGTCAAAGCAGACAAAAAGTTAGTTAAGGTGAAATTCAATGATATCCTTTATATCGAAGGGCTTAAAGATTATGTCATCATCAGACAAGAAGAAGGGCGAGTCATCACATTACAGACAATGAAAAGCCTAGAATCTAAATTGCCTTCTCAAATATTTAAGCGTATTCATAGATCTTACATTGTGAATATCAGCAAGATCAATGCACTTGTCGGCAATATGGTCGAGCTCAAAGAGAAGGGAGAAACCAAAAACATTCCTGTTGGTAAAATTTACAGAGAAGAATTACTAGCGATAATTAATGACAAAAAGCTTTAGGTGATTCAGGGGTTGCTTGAGCAAATTTTCGATCAGCACATCAGCTCGATTGAAACAGTTTCAGGTGGAGACATCAACAATGCCTATTGCGTCAAATTAGATAATAAGCAAGTTTGCTTCGTCAAACATAACACGTATGCGAATGGAGATGACATGCTATATACAGAACGCATAAGTTTAGAGTATTTGAGTGCTTATTCTCCGTTTAATATTCCATCTGTCTTACAATGTTCATCAATAAACAATGATCATTTTCTAGTTCTTGATTTTATAACAGAAGGGCATGCAAGTAAAAAGGACTACTTCTCTTTTGGCCAAAAGCTGGCAATGTTGCATAAAACCACTCAAGACAACTATGGCTTTTTCAATGATAATTACATAGGCACACTTCATCAGAAAAATGATCTGACTACCAACTGGAAAGACTTCTATATCAACAATCGCTTGAGATATCAATTGGAATTAGCAATAGAAAGTGGAATATTATCTTCTGAAGTATTAGATAATTTAGATGCGATTGACCGGCACTGGGATACATACATTCCTGAAGAAAAAGCGTCATTATTGCATGGTGATTTATGGAGCGGCAATTACTTGGTAACAAAAACTGGAGAAATAACAATCATTGATCCAGCAGTCTACTATGGTCACCGCGAAGTGGATATCGCCATGACTCAAATCTTTGGTGGTTTCCCACAAGCCTTCTATGATGGCTATCAAAACACATACCCACTAGAAGAAGGATATGAACAGAGACAATGCTTATATCAGCTCTACCCTATGCTTGTCCATACCAATATCTTTGGTGGAAGCTATACGACACAAACGATGCAACTACTGAATACAATTACTACAAACTGGACATAAAAAAAGTCCCGAAAATGCAGACGGGACTTAGTAATGAACTAATCTGTATAGTAATACGAAAAGTTTGGGATTTAAATCCTTTATGCTTTTTGTTACTTTATAACTTCAAACTTGATTGTGCTTGCTCCTTTAAAGGAGAGAACTTTAGCGAAGTAAAAACCATCTGCAAATTCATTAATAGCAATTTGGGTTTGATTTTGGTTCTTCACTTTAGTAGAGGACATCATTTGCCCTGATGAGTTAAATATATCAATTTGTTCTAGAATATCATTACCGTTGGCATGAATATTTAATTCTGAAGATGCTGGATTTGGAAAAGCGACGATATTTGGCTCATCACTAATTACCTCTGAGTCATTTTGTTCTCTGATCAACTCAAAGCTGACAGATGCCCCATCTGATTTGTATTGGTTACCATTACCGTCTGTGATGGTCAAGCCCTCTAAAAAGATATTAATTGTCTTGTTTTGGTTATCTCCCCTAATTCCATCTAAATCATCAATAATAATAAACCCTATGCGATGTACAGAGCCATAGCCTGATACAGAACGCCCTGTTGTTCGAGTCACTCCGATATCTACACGCCCTGCACTTACCTGTCTATTCAAATCGAGCATTGGAGAATTATTCGACAACCAACTTGCTGGTGTACGCTCTACCGTGATTGATTCTATATCGACAACATCAGGGGACAATGGCAATGTATATGTCAGACCATGCACGTCTAATGCGGGAAATTCTTGACTACCGACAACAATATCTATGTAAAGTAAATCTCCAGCCTGCGCAGTTTCTTGACTGAGCACCAGATCTATTGGAAACTCTTTATTGTTTAATGTCTGCGATGCAACTAAGTTGTTGTATTTATTATAATTGTCAGACATCAATTCAAGATCTTCTACATTTATCTTACCATCTCCATTACCATCTAAGAATTTTTGATCTTTTCCGTTTATTTGTGTGTCACCCCAATCCTCAGCTTTATCACCGATCCAAAGCTCAACACCTTCATTTCGTTCTGTTCCTCTATTTCCAAAATGGTAACCTAGAGGAAGGATATCTTCCATAGATACTTTACCATCAGCATTAAAGTCACCAGGCCAAACACAGTCTGTACCAACGCAATGGCAATCAGCACTGTCTTCGATGACGTCTACTTGGACTGCAATATCTTCACATTCACCTGCAGGAGCACAATAACGCATGACAAATTCATCAACGCCAGTAAAACCTTCGCTTGGTTCATATACCATAATCTGCGCGCCTTCTTCTGTCCAGCCACACTCTTCATCACCAAGAAGATAGTTAAAGAAATGGGGGAAGCTCAGCAGTTCTCCATTTTCTGGTTGCTCTAGAATAGAGAAAAAGTAACCTTGAATTGGAACAGTGTAGTTCATTACCAATGGTGTAGCACTTCGAGTAACAAAATCAAACTGTGAGATTTGTTCAGGATAAAAGTTATTTATAACGATCTCAATATTCCCAGTGTAGAATTCACCATCCCTTTCAGCGAGATAAGTAAAATTCTTTGTTCCTATATAACCCTCTTCTGGTATGTATCTCAGTCGACCATCTGCTAAAACATCTATCGCTTTTGCCATGCGAACGATCTCGACTTCTTCTAGATCATTTTCAAAAATGTCAAACAGCACTGGAATATTCAAAGATGTGAATACTTTATCATCTCGTATTGGTCCTTTTTGATCTTGATTCTTAAGTACTTCAACAGAAACAGTTCGTTCTATCGAACCATCGAATTTACTGACTACGAAATCTTCGATACCTGTAAAGGAACCAAATGGTGTATACTCTATCACATCGTCACCAATAAACACTACAGAACCTTTAGGCTTTGAACTTTTGCTTAAGGCTAAATCTCGTGCTGGCAACAGAATAGTTACTGGTGTAAATTGTGAAGTAGAAATAAAGATTTCTCCATCAGCTGGGGTATTTTCTTCATCCAGCGCACAGATTGTAAGCGTTCCTGAATCTGTCACTCCATCTTCATTGATGGCTGTGTAGTGAACGAATGCCATACCTCCGAACCCTTGATCGGCGGTAAATTCAATCTGATTGGCAACAATTTCGGCAGTACCATTTTGTACTAAATCTATGGAAGACACATATAATTCGTCTCCTGAGTTGATGTCATTACTTAGCACATCTATTAATGTCTCTTGATCATCAATATCTACGGATTGATAATCATGTATAGCTTCCACATGAGAATCAACTATATTGATTGTTATAGTAATGTATAAGGTTTGTGTTCTTCTTTTCTCTCCACCCTCATAAAAGACATTGAAAGAAGAAGAACCTATTTCAGCATCTTCTTTTACTGATATCATTAATGGATAAGAAGAACCTTCTAGGATACCTAAATCAACGTCAAAGATAGTTGGATCTGGATTTTCTGTAAATTCTGGTGTTTTCCATGCAGTCACATCAATTGTAACAGTACCTCCAGGAGTTGTGGTAAATGCTAAACTTGGCGGATTATACAATTGAGAGACCCCGAGTATAGGCAATAAGCTATACAAGCAAAATAAAACAATTTTTGCGTAAGGATTCGTCATTAATAAGTATTACAAGTAATCGTAACAAGTAAAATTCGACCTAAATATAACTAGAAAGACGCTATTTGTCTAAGGGTTTACACTAACTTTCTTACCAATGTGTTTTGGGCGACAACATAATATATTTTACAAATACATAAAAGACTTATAATCAAAGACTTAAATTGATAACCATTGAGTAAAGTAATTTTTATATGATGTTTGAACAAATATATTTCAGCTAGATTTATAAGACTAGATCATACAATAAGATACGTATTATCATTAGTTTTGATATAGATGCGTAACACTAAAACTTTCGTTGCTCTATCCTCGCTTAATGTCTACGAACTTAACCGATTTAAGAAGTTCGTGCACTCACCTTATTTTAATGCCAATAAAAGCATCACTCGTTTATTCGAGTTATTTGAAGATTTTATTCGAAATAACACTGATTCAGAAATCATAAAAGAAGACATCTGGAAGGAGATTTTCCCAGACAAATCTTACAATGATACGAGTCTAAGAAAACTGAATTCCGACTTCTTAAAACTATTAGAGCAGTTTTTTGCGCAACATCAATTTGACAATAGCCCTTTACATAAAGCAAATTACTTGCTTAAGGCACTTACTAATCGCAAGCTTGAAAAGTTGTATAAATCTTCCATTGCAAGTGCAAGGCGGTTGTCTGATCAGCAAATGGACAGAACTGCTTCTTACTATTATTATCAATATCAGATAGAAAAGAATCTATATTCACTTGAAACTGAATTTGAAAAAAAGGCTAAAGGAAGATCAGACTCAGTTCTCGATAATTTAAGTCATATCGGTGAATATTTGGACATATTTTATCTTACTGAGAAAATCAGGTACTACAATACCTTCTTAACATTGACGAATTTTGCTTCAGTTGAAAAAGAAGTCTTCCCAATTGAAACCATTACTTCAGAGATAACTAAATTAGACTACAAGAGCTTTCCACCACTTGCTATATACTATCAGATTTACCTAACTTTGACCTATCCTGATGAAGAATCTAACTTTATAGATTTAAAAGAACTTATAAACGAATATTTGGAAATCTTCCCATTAAAAGAAGCAGCTGAAATCTATCAAGCTTCATTGAATTATTGCGTTGGGAAAATTAATAAAGGAAACCAGAATTACTTATCCGAGTTGTTTGACTTATTTGAATATGGCCTAGAATCAAAAATTTTACTACAAGAGAACACAATTGATCCAGCAGTATATAGAAACATATGCTTTACTTCTCTTAGGTTAAAAAAGTACGATTGGACTGAAAAATTTATCTCTCACTATAGTGGTTATTTAGGAGAGAAACACAGAGACAACGCAGTTATTTTTAATACAGCAAGACTTGAAACCTACAAGAAGAATTTTGAACGGGTCATTGAATTATTGAGAGAAGTTACGTTTGAAGATCTTGTTTATGAGTTAAGTTCAAAAGCTCTACTTGTTGGAGCATATTATGAGCTTGATGAATTCGAAGTATTGTCATCATTTTTATCAAGCTTCGCAGCTTTGCTTCGACGAAATACTAAAATCCCAGCCCGTAGAAAGAAAAATTATCAGCAACTTATCTTTTTCACTAGAAAATTAATCAGGTTAACACCAAGAATGAAAACTGAAATTCAGAAACTGAAGAATCAAATTGAAGATTCTGATAACTTCGCAGACAAAACTTGGTTATTGGAAAAAATCGCTGAAATACAAGGAAATACTCCAGCACATGACTTTAGGAATTAGCCGTGAATTACGCATCGCCTATTTAATATATTGTTTCAGTAGAGATTGTCAAAGTTAATATCTATCTTAGTATTTAAGTGTAAAGACAATGAGGACAACTCCGAACAATTTATACATTCTACAAAACAATTTTATGAAACTTTTAAAAAAGCTTTTAGCAGCTTTAGGCTTTATCGTCATCGATGAGTTAGATGGTGTCTAGCCTATTTTCCTTATTCTCAATGTAATTTCATTGAGATCAAATCTTTTTTTTCATTTTACTAAAACAATTTTATATTACCATGTGTAGTATATGCTGAAATTGGGCAAGGATTACTTTTAAAAGTAGAAAGCACATATCAATTTAATTGATATGTGCTTTCTCTATTTACAAGAGACATCATTAAACCCCGCTAATCGCTAAGGCAAACACCGCTTATACATCTCCAGACATCGCTCTCTTGCCACCTTATGATCGACGATTGGTTCTGGATAATCTTCTGTTTCGTATTCTGGTACCCAGCGCTTGATGTAGACTAGATCTTTATCAAACTTTGTCATCTGACTGGTCGGATTAAATATCCTGAAATAAGGAGCAGCATCAGTACCGCTACCACTTGCCCATTGCCAACCGCCATTGTTACTCGCTAAATCAAAATCCAATAACTTCTCCGCAAAATAAGCTTCACCCCATCGCCAATCAATCAACAAATGTTTAGTCAGAAAACTTGCTGTAACCATACGCACCCGATTGTGCATGTAGCCTGTCTCATTCAATTCACGCATACCAGCATCTACGATAGGATAACCCGTTTTGCCTTCACACCATGCTTTCCATTCTTTATCGTCGTTTCTAAATTCAAGACGTTCATACTTTTCGCGAAAAGCATTTGTGACCACATGTGGAAAGTGATGCAATATCTGAGAATAAAAGTCTCGCCATACCAATTCGCTTAAGTACGTCTCATTTAGTTTTGCTGCCTTCCTTGCTTTTTCACGGATACTGATTGTACCAAATCTAAAATGTACACCCAATCTACTCGTCCCATCGATGCCAGGAAAATTCCTTTGTTTGTCGTATTGCTTAATTATTTTTTGAGGTACTTCTTCATCTGGGAAATCTATATCAGTTCTTTCAAAACCCATATCTTTCAATTTCACCCAAACCGTTTTCTTTATTTGTTTGAAATTATCAGCGTATTCTAGCGTCGGGTATGACTTATAATAAAAGCTCAAGCCACTTTCCACCTTACTGTCTACCCTCTCCAACCAACGCCGCTTGTATGGAGTGAATACCGTATATGGATCTCCATCAGCTTTTAAGACTTCATTCGATTCAAAAATGACGTGGTCTTTGAATGTCTTAAACTTGATATCGGCTTTCTTCAATATCTTCTCTACTTTCTGATCGCGGTCTAAGGCGTAAGGTTCGTAATCTCGATTTGTGTAGACAGTGTTTATATTATTATTTGAGATTAACTCTTTCCATATTTGTAGAGGTTTCCCATAGTAGACATGCAAGCGGGCTCCATGAGACTTCAACTCTTCATCTAAGTTCTTCAACGCATCGAAGATAAAAGTCACTCTCGCATCTGCTTTATTCTCCAACTCATCAAGGATGTTCCGATCAAAGATGAATATACACTGGACTGGTTGACCGTTTCTTAAGGCATGATACAGGCCAGCATTATCTTCTAAGCGCAAATCTCGTCTAAACCAAAAGAAATTAGTGTTACTCATATAAATCATAACAGTTCATAGTGCTATCTGTTTTTGTAAATTGTAACTTTGTCGTTTATAATATAAAAATATGCGTTATTCATTGTTAATCAGCCTATTAATTGTCGTTGCAGCTTCTTGTGCATCTAATGAGAATCAAGTGCCACAAAACATTAAAGAGCTCTTAAGCGAAGCTAAAGCTAATCCGACGTCTGAAACACTAAATACTTACTTTACCAAAGTCAACGAATATTTAGCGAGCAACAAGGATGACGAAACATTGATTACTCCCGTGCTAGAACAAGCAAGTGAGTTTGCTATCAGTCAAAAACAGCATGCAAAGGCTGTCAGTTATTTAATGCCACTATTAAAGAATCAATCTGACTGCAATTTGAATCCGACAGAAGTATTGGCACTTGCTCAAAGTATGGGCTCACTGAATAAAGCTCATGCTGCTACAGTTGTCTATGCTAATTATAGATCGAAATTTGATTCTTCGTCTAAAGATGATGATCTGGAAAAGCTGATGACAGATCTTAATTCTAACCCTACTAGATATATCGATACTATTTTTGAACGAGTGTTTAGAAATCCCGATCAATTCGGTCTTAATCGTGATGCAGCTCTTCAATTTGTAGATGTAGCGGAAGCACAAGCATTAAGTGATCCTTGCAATCCAAATTCGCCAGATTACTTATACCGCGCTGGTGAAATTGCAAGAAGCATTCGGACATTACCAAAAGCAATGAGCATATATGACTGGTTATTAGAAGAGTATCCGGATTATGAAAAAACGCCTACAGTCTACTTTTTAAAAGGATTCATGTTAGAGAATAATGTAGAAGATAAGGAAGGTGCCAGAGAAATATACTCTGACTTCTTAGCAAAATATCCAGATCATGATATGGCGGATGATGTAAAATTTCTCTTAGCTAATCTGGATAAATCAGATGAGGAAATACTAGAAATACTTGAAGACAAACAGAAGGAAAAGGCAGCTCAAAACCAGTGACCCTTCATCGCATTGACATATTTTGAATTCTTCGTTATCCTAAATGGAAGCGTTGCAATAGAATCAGTCATTCTTTCAGATTCATGATTCTGATCATACTTTAATTCTATCACAACCTTAAGGTCATCAATGGCTGAGAACACCAATTGCTGATCTTGTACTTTCTGATAATTGATAGATGTATCGACAGTCAGCCTCAATTGCTTATCAGCTGATATAAAATATTGCCTCACATAACTGACCTTTACAACAGGAAATACATATCCCCCTCGATCTTGAACTTTTTCGAGCGCGGACAAATACGTTTTTTTTGAAAATGTTCCAAGTGATTGTATTTCCTTACCTCCGAGTAGATGCTGTTTCCATTTTCGTTCCAGGTTTATCATCACTTTATTATCTAGACTTCCATACCAACGCATTCGCCATTTTTCTCTTTGAGAATTACCTTGAAGATTCATCTGTAGTGACTCGAAATCTGCTGTGTCCAAATAAATACTATTGACTCTTCTATCAGGAAACTGCTTCCGAAAAGACAACGGATGTTTCCACACTGCTGCAAGAACAAAACCTATTTTATCACCACTCACTACTGCTTTCTTCTCGTACCTCATTGCGCCTTTTTTCTATACCCATTCCAATAAAAGAAATCCTTCCCACCGATCAAATATGGATATTGCACATTGACCATTACTGCATTGGTATACGTCAAGCCAACAGCTTCGTTTTGATCAACTGCATAAATACCTTCTTCTACATTTTCAATTCTAATGGCATCAACGTTTAGCTGAGAATCTGTTATTTTAAACGCCCTGTAACAGTCATTAACTTCAATAGAAGACAACTCGGTTGATGTTGATTGATCCGAATTAATCGCTGTTCCTTTTATAAAATCAAATGACGCATTATCTATTCGCACGGAGGTCCCGTACAATTGCATACCATCGCTATTGACATTTTCTATTGTTAACTCGCTAATTTTGCCTGAACTATATGCTAGGGCTATACCGTTACCTGGAGAACCTTCAATTTTAAAATCCAGAATATTGAATGTTGAATGTTGTACTGACAGAGCATTTTTCGATTCGGAATTTGTTATTTCAGTATGATAAAAATCAACATCACTTTTATAAATAGTGACTGCCGAATTTGATTGGTATTCTAGGTCTGCTATTTGACCCAAGCCATTAAAAACGACATGATTAAACCTCGATTTGCTGTCTGCCTGACTCAATAATATACCATTATTATTTGCCCCTTCTATGCGTATTAATTCTGTTTTACTTCCATTTGCATTAATTGGAGAAAATGAAATCAAATTAACTCCTGATAATAATTGAATCACAGTACCTGCTTTAATAGAAATGGAATATTCTTTAGGAATCAAGACTGTCTCTTTTAATGCAATGTTACAAGGTCCAAACTCAATGTTAGTACCGTTCATTTTTATACATTCGTACTTATCGATAAAGGACAAATCACCCTTATTAATATCCAGTTTTTGAGGTATCAATGACAACCGATTGATTTCTTCTGTAAAAATAGAATCGATACCAATTGTTTTAAAATAAACTCGTCTGTAATTATTTGGATTATTAATGACTTTAGAATCAGGAGCATGATCAGGATGATAAGCGCCCAAATAAATGGGACTACTAAATTGTTGTTCCATCACTTCGTCTCCAAGACCAACCAGTTCAATTGGAAAGTAATGATATGATGAGCAAACCAGTTTACCTCGACTAGCAAGTTTTACCTGAATGTTTAATGAATAAGCTGGAAGAGGCAATAATTTTTGCCGTGTCCACTTCGCTTTTTTGAATAGCTCATCGAATGAAAAGGAATAATCCTGATAAGCTTTATCAGTCTGAATAAATTTCTCTCGCTGATTAATACCAGATTGCCAATCGTTCTTTGTCTGATTAATAAATTCTTCTGATGAATAGTGATAAAGCTGCTCTAGATATCGGGCTGTCATCATACTATCCTGAAATAACTTATACATGTAAACACCACCGTTTGGATAATCTTGTCTTGGTTTAGAATGTTGAAGTTGGCCCTCTCCTGCGGCTGACCAATCTTTAGTCACAGCAGGCAATGATGTACCAAAACAGTCATAGGCAATTGGCTCTAGCTTTGCGGTCAACGGATTATAATAAAATCTGATATTGGTCAATTGTTGTGCGTGATAAGCATGACTGATTTCCATCAACGCATAATACTTTGCTAATTTATCTACATCGAATACATCTTCCAGTTGCACATTTCCATCCAAGTACCCTTGCAATTTTGACTTGGCTTGTTGAAAAGATACCATGAATGAAGGATCATTTTTATTCTCCGTATTCATCAATTCTACATCGGCCACTTTTGTCCAATAAAAAGGAGTGATATTCTTCTGTACATTCTCCCAATATGCATCATCAGCATGTTTTAGGATTGGACCAATAGGCCGTTGGTTTTGCTGAAGAAGTGAATTATCAAAAAATTGCTCATAAGCATATACGCCTTTATCAGAACCATTTTCTTCTACATGTACAAAATCATAATTGGGTGTCATGATGCCCTCTTGCCTAAATAATTGTAGCAATAACCATTCTGCTAAGTGCGAACGTGCGCCACTATTATGAATAGAGAAGGTTTGCATGTGATTCCACTCCTGTCCATTTTTAAGTTGGATGCGATACGACCATTTATCACCTTGAAGATGATCTAGTAAATCACCTTTCAATCGCAATCGAATGGGTTTCGTTTCATCACTGATCCGCAATGAACCGTCGACCGTATCCTCTGAAGAGCTAAACAACAATCCTCTTTCCAGAGCTTCTTCTCTCTTTGCTTTAATCTTTTTAAAATTGACTTCAGGTATTTGTAATTCCAAGGTTTGGGGGATAAACTTATCAAGCGTTTTACTTGGGCTAACATCCAATTTAGGTGATTGGCTAAAAAAAAGAATCACCATAAGCAATCCGATAAGTACAACTGCAATCAGAAATTTCATTGACATCCCTGAAGAATTTGTTTGTTCTTTTAATTTCATATGCCATTCAATTTTATTCCAGCCAATAAAACAATGACTCCATAAATTACCCAGATAAACGCGTGCTTCACTTTTGATATTACACTGCCATCTATCAATGAATACATCTTCTCATATTTCGATCGTTGATCAACTACCATGGATGACATTTCTGCTTCAATCAAATTGACTACCTCTTTTTGCTTAGCATCTAAATAAGCTCGTTCATTTATATTTCCAGATGTGTACCTATTTTCATTTATCTCAATCTCCAATTCCGTAAACCTATGATAAGGGATGTTCATCAGCCTGACCTGATCAAGTGATATGGTCAATAAGTCGCCAATAGAATCTGTGAGATACCACCTCTGTCTTTGCTGGCGTATCTTGAATGTAGCATTCAGTTTCTCAGCAATAACATCAAACCGTGACAACTCAAAAGTCAGTCGTTCGCGATCATCTTTATCGACGTATCCGAGTAACGGATGTCTACCATATATGTCATTTCTGTCTGGTAGTTCTGGTACGTCAAATTTATATTCAAATTGGATATCACTAGAGCTAGATAATTTCCCTTTGAATTGAACAAGTTTTTTTTCTTGATTATTCGATTGTCGTCGTTCTCTATATCTGAGACTTAATTGTTGATCGTGCAATTGATTTGCTGTTGTTTCGAAGTATTCATCTGTAAATTGCTCGATACTTGATTGAGAACTAATGCTTGAGTTCTTTACAAAGGCCGCACCATCAGAGAAAAGTGCATCCAATATTTGACTATTCAATTCAGTATCTCCATCTGCTATTAAATATTTTTTTTCTTTCTCTAATCGTTGTTGCGAAAAGGTGGTAGTGGCAAGTAAACAATAGAATGCTATGTGAAGCAGTATCTTCATAAATTTAAGCACTCATATTCCCTTGATCAATAAGCGAAAAAGACAATGATGAATCCTTTTCTAAGAGAGTCGATTTTACCTGACTAATCTGTTCCATAGAATCGAATTCGATGTCATACACTAAATGTGTTGTGCCATTATCCGAACTTAATCGCTTCAAATTTAAAGCAGGAACTTTATCTAATAGGATAACATTAATATCTTCCTCTGTCAAAGACTGGCTGGACAAATGCAAAACCATTTGCTTATCTGCAGCTGTAATAGATTTTGCTTTTGACACATTTGTTAAAATCAGTAGAGCCATGATGAGTAGAAAAGCTAGAATGGTAATGCCCGGTTGATTAGCTCCCATACCTAAGCCTATCCCGATCACTAAAAAAAGATAGACCAATTCTTCAGGTTCTTTGATCGCTGCTCTGAATCGCACAATGGACAATGCACCTACAAGTCCTAGCGATAAGGCAATACTAGACTTCACTATATATATAATCAACATCGTTGTCAAAGACAATAACAAAAAGTTCCCTGAGAAACGAGAACGATTGCCGACTACTCTTCCAAAACTATTGTAATACAAGGATAGCAGCCAGCTGAGCAGAGCTGCAAGAAGGGCATTGACAACAAATTGACCATGATCTAGAACGTCAATGCTGTAATCTCTCAATATGTCAGAAAAGTCCATATAGTGTGGCTGCTAATGCATATCAAAACTAATCTTCTTTTAGAGAAATGATGTGGAATGAGGAATAAACTATTGTCAAGGGCATATTGGGAGTCACGACGGAGTATTAGATGCTACTTTACCTCATTATATTTATCATTCAACTGGTGTGCTAAATTGACACCCATACTAGCGCAAGCTTGAATTAAATATCCTCCAGTTGGTGCATCCCAATCGAGCATTTCCCCTATGCAGAAATTATTCTTTAACTCTTTTAATTCAAAATTAGAGTCTACAGCAGTTAAGCTAATTCCCCCTGAAGTGGATATTGCCTCATCTAGTGGTGCTGAATCAACAATTGTCAGTGGGAAACTTTTAATGTACTGAGCCAAAATTTGAACGTCTAAAAACTCCTCTTTAGTCAGTGTCATTTTTATAAGGTCCACTATAGCACGGGGTAATTTTAATTCTTCCTTTAAAGTAGTTGTTGTATTTGATTTTGAATCAGTTATCTTTTTAATGACTGTTTCTACATTGAATGGTGGCTTACAATCGACATAAACTACAACTTCACTTTTGGAAGCTAAAACTGTTTGTATTTCTGGACTTAAAGCATAAATCGCATTGCCCTCTATTCCGAAATTTGTGATAACGACTTCACCCTTCTGAGTTCTGTCCTTTAATGAAATTGAAATATTTTTTAATGGCTCACCTTCGTTTCGTTTGATAAACTTTTCGTGCCAATTAATTTTAAAGGCACAATTAGACGATCTGAATGGAACGATTTCAATTCCCTTCTTATTAAAAATGTTTAACCAAGAACCATCAGAACCAGTTACTTTCCAACTCGAACCACCCAAAGAAAAAACAGCATAGTCTGTCTTTACAGTTTCCTTAGAATTAAATTCTAAATGATTTTCACTACCCCAACCAGTGAAGGTCTTTTTGAATTGAAATTTTACATTCTTTTTTATCAAATAAGCTTCTATGTATTTCAACACTTCAATGGGCTTTATCCCCTTTTGAGGAAATACTCTTCCACTACTCCCGATAAATGTTGGAATCCCTAAACTCAACAACCATATTCTTAAATCAACATTACTAAAATTATCTAAAGCGTCATCTAGAAATAAAGCTGGTGTATACTTAGATTTGAAACTAGACAATTCTTCAGAATGTGTCAGATTAAAGCCACCATCTCCAGCTACTAAAAATTTACGCCCGATAGCAGTATTCTTTTCAAAAATGGTAACATCATAAATGTCGGTGTCTATAATTGCCGCTAGAAACAAGCTTGTTGTTCCGCCACCTATAATTGACAGCTTTTTTTTCATATGCTAAAAGTTACTGTGCGTTGGCATGTTGCGTTTGGCAGTATGGCGTGCTCATCTAGGGTTATAGGTCGGCACTTTTTCTTCTTGACTAATTTTTTCAATTATTGCCTCTTTAACAAATTGATTTAGAGTCTTTCCATTAAGCATAGCAAATTCGAATATTTTCGAATGCAATTCAGGATTAAGTCTAACGTTGAATGACCCTTTGAATGATTTGAATACTTGTTTACCAGTTTCTTCGCAGATTGTTAAGTAGTCTTCAACTGCTTCCTTGAATGATTTCTTCAACTTTGTAACAGTTTTTCCTTCAAACGTTATTAGATCATTTATTCCTTCTATTTTCCCATAGAATACCTCGTCATTTGCGGAAAAATGAACTGACCCTATAAAATCTTGATATTTGAGCTTATCTGTCATATTAAATTTTGTTTTCTTAATTCCTCAATAATATATGCTTTAACGAATCTTTTCAATTCATTGCCAAGATGTGGTTTATGAAGCCTTATAATATGTTTTGTTGTTAGATTTATGTAGGCTTTTCTAGAGCCAGATGTTTTTCCAGTTTTTTTCTCTGTGTAGTTAAACTTGCCTAGTAAGTATTCTAATTCATTAAAGGTAAAGATCTGCTGTTGGTTAAATAATTTATCTATAACCTTTTGCAGTTTGCTCATACTTGTAAAACTACATATATTTCATTTTAAATGCAACTAACATTTAGTTGCTTTTTGTATCTATTGGCACTTGTTGGGCTTCATATGTGCGTTTTGCTCTTGCTGACCTATAACCAGTCTATACCCCCTATTTCTTCTTTCTTTTCTTCTTTTTCTTATTTTCTTCAAATTCTTCTATCTCTTTCATCAATGACCTGTAATCGTTTGTCCTGTCCCTTTCAATATTTAACGTCTGAGAATATTCTTTATCATCTAATTCAACAACTTCAATTTCTTTCTCTAAAAATTCTTGGATTTCACTTAGTGTGTCCTGTTCTTCTTCAGAGCAAAATGAGTACGCATGTCCCTTTCTTTTTCCCCGACCAGTACGTCCCACGCGATGCACATAATTCTCTGGCTCTACTGGCAGATCGTAGTTGATCACGATAGCAATATCTGGAATATCAATTCCTCTAGCAGTCACATCTGTACCAATTAATAATTTTATGTTACCGTCTCTAAATAATTGAAGGACTGCACTTCTTTCTTCCTGATCTTTACCACCATGGATAGTCAGTGATTCTATCCCAACTCTTAACATTGCTTTAGCCACTCGTTCTGCTCGCACTTTCGTTCTGACAAAAGCTAAAATTTTTAAGTCTGGATTTTCTTGTACCACTCGTTCCAAAAAAAAACGTTTGTCATCCATATACATAAAGACAACAAAGTGGTCGATGTTTTTTGCAACAGGATCTTTCGTCGACAACTGAATTCGTATCGCATTCTGACGAACAACCTTGTAAGCGATCTTTTTAATGTAATCATTTATGGTTGCAGAGAAAAACAACGTTTGTCTTCGCTTTGGCAATTTTGACATAATATCATCGATGTCTCGCAAAAAACCTAAATCCAACATATAATCAGCTTCGTCAAGAATCAGCGTTTCGATTCGGTGCGTTCGAAAATACCCTTGACTGATCAAATCAAACATTCGTCCTGGAGTTGCTATGATGATATCCACACCATCTTCTAAAGCTTCAATTTGAGGCGCTTGATCAACGCCACCAATGATCGCCAAAGTCTTGACACTCGTATATTTAGCAATTGACTGAAACACACCTTCAATTTGAATCGCGAGTTCATGACTGGGTACCATCACTAGTCCTTGAACACCAGAATATCGTCGTTGACTTTCTTTCTTCTTATGGATTTGATCGATTACTGGAATGGCAAAAGCAGCTGTTTTTCCCGTACCCGTATGCGCTACAGCAAGCAAGTCTTCACCGAGCATGATATTGCGAATAGACTTGTATTGGATATCAGTCGGTCGCTTGAATCCAAGCTCTGCAATGGCTTTCTTGATCTTGGGATCGAAATTATAGTCTTCAAATTTCATTGTGGCTCAAGGCTGTAGTTATTGGAGGGTGAAGATACGATCTTTGTTTGAGGAACGAGGGGTCAGGTTGAGCCTTCGGCGGTGTTGAGTGTTGAGTGTTTATGCCTTCGGCAGTGTTTAGTTAAGGAAGGAGCTGCGAGGAGCGAGAGGTCTAGGGTAATGTTGTTTAGTTAAGGAATTAAAGAGCACCATAGGTGCGACATCTTAATAGCACGGTACGAAGTACCGTGCGAAAACATTACAAAGGAGCTCCATTTGGCGACTGCCAACCTTTGGTTGGGGATTTTTTATTAAAAATCATGACAAATGGAATTCCATTCGCAACTGATAATTCTCCGAAAGACTAACTAAACAGCATTTGGGTCAGGGGTGAGTGAGCGGTTCCGCCTTTTAGCTAAATTGAAGGTCATGAGTGTGCGGTTTCGCTTCTTAGCGAAATCATAGGTCGTAAATCGACCTTTGAAGAGAATGAACCATAACATCAGTTATTGGTATTCTGAATATTATATTATAGGTATTGGCTTCACAATAAACTTTTTATCATCTTTACAAAGAAGATTATAATGATAAAATAATTGGGACTTAATTATTTGCACTTATTAATAGTAAAATGAATGCACTTATAATTCTAAGCATCTCAATGATTTGTTGTCCATAATAACATTGCTTTTAACTTGACTTATAAAACATAATACTAATAATTTTACTTTTACTTTTACTTTTACTTTTACTTTTACTTTTACTTTTACTTTTATTCTTAATCAACATTAAGTCTTTGCCCCTATGGTCTCTATCGTTACATTCAAAAAAATGGCTTTGGCTTTTACAGATGTGACAGAGCAATCCCAATCGCATCAAGTTTCCTTTTTTGTGAAGGACAAACTAATTGCAACTTTAGAAGAATCGTCTCAGCTAGCAACTTTTAAATTAAATAAAAAGGGGCAAGGCAAACTCATTCGTTTGGATGAAAAAGCAGTGTATCCCGCGCCTGGCAATCGCGGACTAAAAGGATGGACCACTGTGAATCTAAAATTAGCAGATCAAGATATAGTCGCTACAGGATTAAATATGGCACACAATTTAGCTACCTCTGGAAGTCAACTAAACAACCCTCTTCATGGTGTGAAGCTGGCTGACATCTTGGAGCATTTGGTAGACACTCATGGCTGGAAAAAAATGGGTCAACAAATTCCTGTTCGATGCTTTACGCATGATCCTTCTATAAAATCGAGTTTGACATTTTTGAGGAGGACGCCGTGGGCGAGGGCTAAGGTTGAGGAGATGTATCTTAAAGAATGTTAAATGTTGAATGTTGAATATTGAATTTTTAATGCTGTAGCGAATCGAAAGTTATTATGTAGAACGAAGTGATCGTAGAGGTTGAATGTTGCACTTGAATTTTGATTTATGGCGAGGGGCAAGTTTGCGCAGTCCTCTAAATCAGAAACCTTACATCTGATATCATAAATCTTAAATCAAACTAAAAGAAGGATGCATTTGAAAGTTTCTTTTAATGAATTAGACAGCAGCGTTCAAAATACTTTCTGCTTTTAAAAGATTTAGTAAGATATGTGGATAATCAGTAACTACCAACCATGTTCGTCCCTTGCAAGTTATCTCGTATTGATGTTGCTCATGATCGATTAGCTTATTTTTATAGTGACAATCGCTCCATTAGATGGAAAAACTTACATTTCGCACCATTTTGGTTTCATCTACAGACTCAGTGAATATCATCTTTCCAAAATGATAATCAGCTTTTAGCTTTTGTAGCAATCTCATTGGAACTAAATCAGATGTCACTATTTGGTTCTTTCTTCTTTTAAATCATCTTCGGTAATCTCATTAACTCCAAGCTTTTTAAATTTATGCCTCAGGGTCACTAATGAGAAAAGTGACATAGTTAGCCCAAAACCAAGTGATAGAAATAAAAATTTGTTTAGTGAAAAACCAACACCATAATACAGATCAAACATCATCATCCCAAATCCAAATGGGGGCCTAAGAATAAAAATGAGCACAAAAAATATTTGAGAGTTGGAGTCATGGTCGATGGTGAATTTTAAAATTTAAATTTTGAATTTGAACATTAAGTTTGGATTTAGGGGCGAGGTGTGAGTTGGGCTAGTTAATTAGATTCCGCTTTCATAATACTTTCTACCCTCTCCAAATTCTGCTTATGCTGTGCGTAATCTATTGGTATCAGTGCTGTTGGTCCTTTACAAGTTATCTCGTATTGATGTTGCTTATTATCCATCAATTCACTATTTAAAGTGATTATTTCTCCTGTAGATTTAAGACTTACTTGTCGTACCATTTTGATTTCATACGCTGATTCCGAAAGTGTCAACTGACCAAAATATGCATCATTCTTTAGCCTTTTCAGCAAACTCTTAGGATCTATCTCAGAGTAAACTATTTTTGTTCTTTCCTCTACGAGCTCATCTTCCGTAACTTTGTCCACTCCAACATCTTTTAGTTTATACTTTACCTTTTCAACTAAAAAAAGTGACAGTAAGAATGCATAAACGAACAAATGAAAATAAAAATTAGCTGGGTGATATCCATCAATGAGCATATCTATTACCGAAATCAACATCCCAAATGGTAAACCACTTAACATAAATGTCCGGAGAAATAATTTGCGTACAGGTGTCATAGTCATATTCAATTAAACCGCAAATTTACATTAAACTAATCCTTAATGTCTAATTTATCATTACTTAAATTCGACTTCTTGGACATCAGTTGGGTGTAATCTGGTGCCTATTACTTCTACGTCTGCGACAACTCTGTAACTAGAATCTACCTTTTTAATATACTTCGCCAATTTGACCAACCCTTTTGAGAAAATATTTGAATCTCCCATTTCATCCATTTCGGATTGGAGTAACGAGAATTCAAATTCAAAATCTACCAATTGTTGTTCGTCTTTCTTTATGGTTATCGGACCTGGTATGTAATGCTCACCTAATGTATACTCATCAATCAGTCGATTTTCTTTGCGACCTCTTGCATACTTTTCAATTAATTTGAGTTTAATACCTTTTACTCTTTGTTCTGATAACGATTCTAGTTGTACTTTACCTTTGATGACCTTTGATTGCTTTAGTACGACAACAGGTAAGAGCAGTTTTGCTTTCACGCCTTCGATTCCGAGTATATTCTTGAGTTTACCTATCATAGTAGTGATACAACATAAAAATAGGGAAAAGAAGTTTACTTTTTAGTCGAAAGAATGATGGTGATGGTCGAAATGAAATAATTAAGGCGTTTAGACGAAACGTTTGTGCCAGCTGTTACTTAATGGTTTAAGCCAAGAGTTTAGAAATTCTTCTTTGGTTTTGACCAAATGATCGAAGACTAATGTTTCGTCATTTATAGTCCCTGCTGCATACGATTCTTTGAATTCTGCTGCATTCAAGGTGTAGACATTCTCTTCAGTATCCATGTAGCTAAACAACATTCTATTGAAGAAATCTGCCTGAAAGTGCTTGCCCAATTCTTGTACAAACCGAACAGAACTGTCAATGGAGCAGCCACTGGCTTGTGATAAGGTCTCGTCCACAAATAAGGTCAAAAACTGATTATGGAATAAATTACCATAAGACTTTAGTGCTTGATTATGCGCAGTCCAATCGCCCAGAAATTTATACAAATAGCTTTGCATTTCTGTGCGCTGATCGTCTGTAAATACGCCATCTGATGGATAAATCCACACACGAGCTTTGTTGTCTAATGCAATGAGATCTGCGACCATTACCAGTTATTTGATTTAACGATCATTTCTGAAATATCATAGACCATGACTTCTTCTTGCTTTTCTTTTGCTTTGACTCCATCCGACATCATTGTCAAACAGAAGGGACAATTGACCGCAATCGATTTAGCACCTGTTTCTAGCGCTTCATCTATTCTTTCGATATTGATTCGCTTATCGCCTGGTTCGTCTTCTTTAAACATCTGAGCGCCACCTGCTCCACAACAAAGGCCTTTCTCTTTGGCTCTCGGCATTTCTACCAAATTACTTTCAAGTCCTGCCAATACAGCCCTTGGGGCCTGATAGATACCATTCACTCTACCGAGATAACAGGAGTCATGGTAGGTGATTTTCTGTCCTGCAAACTCGCCGCCTTCGATCGTCAGTCGATTATCATCAATCAACTGCTGTATCAATTCTGTATGATGAATGACCTCGTATGTTCCTCCCAAAGCAGGATATTCATTCTTAAGTGTATTTAGACAATGTGGGCAAGTGGTGACAATTTTCTTGACATTGTACATGTTCAAGATCTCAATATTCTGCAGTGCACTCATTTGAAACACAAATTCATTACCTGCTCGTCTTGCTGGATCCCCAGTACAGTTTTCTTCATTGCCGAGAATGGCAAACTTGATGTCTGCGTGATGCAGTATTTTAGAAAATGCAATAGTCACTTTCTGCGCTCTAGAATCAAAACTTCCAGCACAGCCTACCCAAAATAATATTTCTGGTTCTTCACTTTGTGCAGCCATTTCGGCCATTGTAAAAATCTTGAATCCCATTAATTAAATGTTGAATTATGAATGTTGAATGTTGAATTATATGTGCTGGCAGACTGTATTGTCTGTATGATACATGATTATTTCTCGGATGAGTCATCGTACTTGCTGATTGGAAAGCTTGCATACGATTAAGTATGACTAATTTTTTGGGCATGTTCGTTTTAATTATTCATTAGCAAATTCCTTCGCCCACTGCTCTCGTTCATCAGGTAGCTGCCATACAGCACCACTATTTTCTATACTTGTAAACATCGGCAACCAATCGGAAGGACCAGCTGACTCTGTCAAAATTTCATATCGTCTTAGTGCCAAAATTGGACTTAGCGGATTGATCATCACTGGACACGCTTCTACACAGGCATTACACGTCGTACAGGCATGCAATTCTTCCCGAGTGATGTAGTCGAATAAACTCTTGCCGTCATCATAAGTCTTTGGCGTTAACTTGACATCATCTTTAGTCTGATCAGCTTCTGATAAATATTTTATTGAACCAGAATCTAAATTCCGACCTACCTCCTCCGCTCGATCACGGATGTCCATCATTACCTTTCTAGGTGATAATTTCTTACCCGTAACATTAGCTGGACAAACAGCAGTGCATCTTCCACACTCTGTACAAGTATATGCCCCAAGTAAACTTTTCCACGGCAGATCAAACACATCTTTAGCTCCAAATTCTGGCAACTCGGCATCCATTGGAGGGATCTCACTTTCAGGAACCAAACCCATCATTGATTTGACTTCATTCATGACATCGGGCATATTGTCCATCTCTCCTCTACTCTGCTGCGGAGCGAAATATACATTAGGAAAAGCAAAGAAAATATGCAAATGCTTTGATCTTGGAATATAATATAAGAAGCCAAGCACGACAAGAAAGTGCAACCACCACCCTGCTCGTTCTAGTACCATAAGGATACCTTCATTAAAGCCACTTAAAAACAAGGGGCCCATAATGCTACTCACAGGGAGAAATCCTGTAGAAGGATAATGTGCTGGATCTAGTTTTTGCAACATCACATCTGCACCATTCATTGTAAATATTCCGATCAACAACAGTATTTCTAAACCTAAAATAATATTTGCATCCATCGTTGGCCATCCTTTCATTTCTGGCTTGTGTAGTCTTGGTGTTTTAATCACATTTCTCCTGATAAGAAAGACAACAGTCGCAATGAAAGCAAGTGCAGAAAGTATTTCTATAGAACCAATAATTAATGTATATAGCCATCCTAAATAAGGTGCAAAGAACCGATGTACACCAAATAGACCATCTACCATTATTTCTATAAGTTCGATCTGAGTAAATAGAAATGCGACATAAATAAAGGCATGCATGACTGCCGGTATAATTCGTTTGAACATCTTCTTCTGACCAAAGGCCACCAAAGCGACATTCTTCCATCTCGTAGCTACATTACCGGAAGTATCGTAGTCCTTCCCGAGCTTTATGTTTCTGATGATGAATGAAAACTGTTTCACAGCAAAGTAAATGCTGATAATGAGTAAGAAAATGAAAGCTATCTGTGAAAAGCTCATAAAGGCTTATAAATTTGTTCAATATTAGATATATTCTGATGTAATTCCACTTCAGGTCAAATTTTTCCTTAGACGAATATGAAAATACTTGATTCCAAACAAATTCAGCAAAAAATAACGAGAATAGCCATTGAGATATTAGAAAATAATTTCAACGAGTCCGAAATTATCTTGGCAGGTATCAATAATAACGGAATGGGCTTTGCCAAAAAACTGCATAAAGCGCTTATTGCTAAGTCAGAAATCACATTCTCATTCTGTCAAATTCGACTAAATCCAGCGAATCCTGTTTCTGACCCCATCACGCTAAGTCTCACTGTTGAAGAACTGAAAGGCAAAGTCATCATCATTGTTGACGATGTCGCTAATACTGGCCGCACCATCTTTTATGCCTTCAAGCCATTTTTAAAGATTTTACCTAAAAAGGTGGAATTGGCAGTGCTCATTGATCGAAAGCATAAGTCTTTTCCTGTCAGGCCTGACTATGTGGGTCTATCATTAGCGACAACTGCTAAAGAGAATATTGATGTTAAGATTATGAATAGTAAAACAATGGAAGTGAATTTGAATTAATTCAAAAGGATGAATGGCATCTGCGTCTCTTCGACTAAAAAAGTAGATATGTTTTCTAACGTATTATAAGATGCTGGCTATTCTTCTTTGAAGAATTCATACGAGTTTTTGACAAGCTTTTTTTGTTTTGATTTGCTGACTTCTCCCGTAATTAGTGAATGAGCATTATTTTCCGAAATAGGACTGTGCTTTACATCTAGTCCATCATTAATTACATTTCTGATTGTTCCTACATTAATTTTAAGAACACGATAATCTTTCGACCCCATAGTTGTTTTAGCAAATGAGCTGAGTCTTTCTAGATTTACAGAAATACCATCTTCTCCTTTCCTTTTTCGGAAAGAATAACTGTTAATAGTTCCATCAGGCTTTATATAGCTTGGATTAGTAGGAACTCTTCTTAACACATTGTCTTTGTCATAAACTTGGAGGACATTCGCCATTTGGACAGATAAGCCATTTGATATAAGATCTTAATGTGGTTTCGTTTAAATCAGCTGACTGTACATAGTCACCATTTTCGGTTGCGCATACATTATCACAATTGTTAGCCGTAAATTCAAATTCTAAATTTGAATCGTCTTTTTTTATTTCCACCATTACATCTCCATCAGGTGATGGAGCAACATAAAACACATTTATTTGGTATTCTGAAAGCCATAATATAAAGGATATAGCCTTTTGTATAGCAATTGATGAGGTTTTTTGACCATTGTAAGAATCCCAATTGTTCTCTAATAAAGAATAGCTTTTAATTGTATTTATTGCCTGAATATTCTCATTTGATGGTTTAAAATAGTCTGTATTTGAGTATGAATACTCAATATTGCTTGAATTCTTGTATGATTCTTGATAAATGTTACTTACTGAAGTATTCATATAATTGCTTGCTAATCATTGATTTAAAAGTTTTCGAGCAAATACTGTGAGCATAGGCGATCCATGCATCTAACTCCTTCCAAGTTAGTCTTTTATTATTACTGACATAAGTGTGCCATTCTATTACTTCCTCTTTTGTCTCTTTATCAACACTTGTAGATATTAATAAACTTATAAAAAAATTTTCATCAATTAAAAAACGCTTATTAAACTGGATATCTTGTAATTCACCATCAATAAATGGATAACTTTCTGCATTAATTTGTAAATGTTTACTCAAAAAATCAAATTTGTTCGAATCACCAAAAATAAAAGGTGAAACCCTATCTATATATCTTAAGTGTACTTTAGAAGGAATTAATTGTTTCTCATAACTTGCTCTTAAGCAAGTTAGTCCATTTAAAATCATTGGTTCAAAATCAGTCCAACTGTAGTTTCTGTTATTGTCATTTACTGTAAAAACCCCTGGTCCCATTTGATACAAAGGATGTTGACCTTGGATTTTGAAAAACCTATGAGTTACTCTATGAATGAAGGCAGCAGGAGGGATATTTTCAGGTTTTAAAAGAATAACATCCTTAAAATCTTGCTGACAAGCCTGAGTAAATCTCAATACTGCTTGCTCAAAGCCTGAATCATTTCTTATACCCTGGTCTGGTAAGAAGTCAACTTCCCATTGAAGTTCAAAAAGGACTTCTTTTAGTGGGGCATTCTTTAGAAATGCATCTTTCATAAAACAATTTTAACTATTATTCTCATATATATATCTATTTCGCTTCACACGCTTGTATAAAACGATTCAATGTGGTCGATCAGCTTGCCACTTCTCCATAGGTCATCAAACTCCTGGACGATGTCCTCTCCCCTTTTGGCAACTTCATACCAGTTTTTAATGCGCAGCTCTTCATTTTCAAAATGTGTTTCAAAGTCCTTTCGGTCAGGTATCTTTGATTCAGGTAAGCTTTTTATGTAACTATCGGACAATGACACTAAGATCATTTTATCCAAAACTGCTCCATTGAATTTTCTCCACTTAGTAAATTTATCAAACCATCCTTCGATGATCTCCCCTGCAAAATGAGGATAAAAAACAAGCTTGTCTGTATGATAATCCAAGCCAATGTGGTAATCGATTAATGCACCATCCCAGATAAGACCATCAACTCCTGCTATGTTATTTACAGGATTCATCAACATTGGAATTGTACCTGTTGATCTCAACGCATGCTTAACATTGGCTTCATCAAAAGGAATATTTATCGTATTAAATCTATCTTCTTTTATGATTGGAGTAGACAGTGAATTTGTAAAAACAAGGCGATTGACATCATTTTTAATCAACCTTCTTGAGATGAGATTTTTGACAGCAATTTTACCAAGAGGATATTTGTACTTACTGTTCTTTTTCTCTGGAAACTTAGTTTGCGTGCTGATGACATACAACTTCTTCAACGAGTCTTTTATCATTAAATACTCTACCCCATTTTCACCTAAGGTATGATGGACAATAGACTCCAATACGGCAACTACCTCATCAGGTGTTGGCCATACTTTATAACTCTGTTCGATATAAGATTGCAAAAATCGATCAAGTGCTTCTGTCGGATCTGGCAGACAATAACAAAGCATCCGCCAAGCACCAGCTGAGGCCCCTACCAAATGTAATGGAGTGTCTCTGTCTTTAAACCAATGACTCATCAGATACTTATCGAAGGCATGAAGTGCTATCCACTTAGGACCACCAGCCGCCGCAGGTATAACAGATATATCATCTGGTTGTAGACCGTTCTTCTCGATGTGGGCCAAGGCAGTTTTACCAGCTTTTATATCGAAGAACTTTGGCACTTAGGTTAAATAGCTGAGTACGTTTTGTTCGATACGAGTGTTGATTGGAACTGTGTAAGAGCGATTAAATTCCTTGCCAGTCACTTTTTCATATAACTCGATGTATCGCTCACTTACCAAATCAACAAAGGAGTCCGGCATTACTGGCATAAGTTGATCTTCTTTGCCTTGGAAGCCATGAGACATCAACCATTCACGCACGAATTCCTTAGATAGCTGTTGTTGTTTTTCTCTTGATTGTTGTCGTTCATCATATCCCTCTAGAATATAATATCGAGAACTGTCGGGCGTATGAATTTCATCAATCAAATAGATATCTCCCTTATGCATTCCAAATTCATATTTGGTGTCAACCAAGATCAGACCTTGTTCTTGAGCCATCGTTGTCCCTCTTTCAAATAAGGCTAAGGAATGCTGCTCTAGTTGCTGGTATACTTCTTCAGTGACAATCTTTTTATTGATTATTTCTTCTCTCGAGATATCTTCATCATGACCTACATCAGCTTTGGTCGCTGGTGTGATGATCGGTGTTGGAAACCGATCTGATTCTGTCATCCCTTCATGCATGTCAACGCCACACAATTTACGCTTGCCAGATTTATATTCTCTCCAAGCATGTCCAGCTAGATAACCTCTGACGACCATCTCCAAGCGAATGGGTTCACACTTAACACCAACACTAACATTTGGATCTGGAGTTGCAATCAACCAATTGGGACAAATATCTTTTGTCGCTTCTAGGAAATGGGCTGCCACGCCGTTTAAGACTTGACCTTTATACGGAATTGCTCTTGGCAAGATGTGATCGAAGGCAGATATTCTGTCTGTGACAATAACAACCAATTGATCACCGAGATCATATACGTCTCTTACCTTACCGTTGTATACTGATAACTGATTAGGAAAATTGAAGTTTGACTCTGGTAGTGAAAATTGGCGAGAGATATCTAAGCTCACGGTTACATATTTTTAACCGTATTGCGATCAAGTAGTATATCCTTCAATTCTTTGAGAGCCTGATACTCATCAGGCATTGTGTGTTTGATTGCTTCTTTAATGGCAAAGAATCCACCTTTTTCGATACCAGGCACTACTTCCTTCATTGTGGCTTTTGCTAATTTAATGTCATGTTTGATCAAACCTCTTATAGAAGGTATGTCGTGCCAATCTCCTGGTACAGCTAGCGTGACGTGCTCACAACCGTCAATATCTGTGACAGGATCTAATTCTATGCAGTCCTCACATTGCTTGATGTTGACTAAATCAGCCTTTGGAATGTTCCAAACATCTGGATCATTTTGGATATCAGAATTAACCAAAAAAACTTCCAAGCCTTTTTCGTGGAATCTATAAACAATTACTCTAACAAAATCAAGTACACTCATATCGCAAATATATTGTATTTGAACGTTTTATCGGTAAGCTTATTCTTCAATTTTCATGATCTCTTCAGCTAAAACATCCCATTTCTCATTAAGTTTTGCTAAATCCGACTTAAGCACGCTATGTTTTGAGAGAATTTTCTCTGAACCATCACTAGTATAAAAATTAGTTTCTCCCATCTTAACTTCTATCTCTTTGATTTTTACTTCGGTTTTTTCTATATCTCTTTCTGCATATTTTAGTCTCTTTTTCAAATCTTTTAATTGACTTTGATCGATAACTTTAGGTGCTGCAACAACTTTCTTTTTCTCTTCCTGTCGTTTTTCCACTTCACGAAAATTAGCAGCCTGTCTTTTATCGAGGAAATAATCGATATCGCCCAAGAAGGTATTCAATTTACCATCTCGCATTTCCAATGTCTTTTCTGTCAAATTTCTTAAGAAAAATCGATCGTGAGAAACCACTAGTAAAGTGCCCTTGAACTGATTCAATGCTTTCTGAAGCACAGTTTTGGCAGCCATGTCTAGGTGATTCGTAGGCTCATCAAGTATGATAAAGTTGTATGGCCTAAGCAACAATCTAGCTAAAGATAGTCTCGTTTTTTCACCACCTGACAAGACCTTCACCTTCTTTTCGACATCTTCTCCTGAGAATAAAAAACCTCCAAGTATACTTCTTAATTTTGTTCTTAGTTCTGGAGGACAACCATCTTGTAAGGTTTCCTCTACTGTCATATCTCCATCCATGAAGGATGTTTGGTCTTGATAAAAGATGCCTTGTTCTACATTAGCTCCTAAATCTAAGTTTCCCGAAGTACCCTTAATTTTATCTGTGATAATTTTGACCAAAGTTGATTTTCCCTGACCATTTTGTCCAACAAGAGCTATTTTTTCTCCTCTTAAAATCTCTAGGTCAATATTTTGAAAAACCATTTTTTCATCGTAGGCTTTGGATAAGGTTTCTGCCTTAACCACTACTTCTGAAGATCGTGGAGGTTCTATGAATCGGATTTTCATTTCTGCTTTAGACTCTTCCTGCCATTCTATTTTTTTCATTTTAGCCAACTGCTTTTCCATCGATTGCGCCATTGATGTTTTTGTTGCTTTGGCTTTAAATCTGTCAATGGTTCGCTGTTTCTGTTCAATGACTTTTTGTTGATTTTGATACGCTGACTTTATCATCTCATGTCGTTCATCCCGTTCTATTTGTGCTTTAGAAAATGGATGATTGTAGACATGTAATTTAGATTGAATCAACTCAATCGTCTTCTTTGTCGTATTGTCTAAAAAGTCTCTGTCGTGAGAGATGATGACAAATGATCCAGGGTAATCTTGAAGATAATTTTCAAACCAAATGATAGATTCAATATCTAAATAATTGGTAGGCTCATCTAACAATAATAAATCTGGTGTTTCCAAAAGTATACTGGCAAGTTCGACTCTCATTTGCCATCCACCTGAGAAGGTGTTTATAGATTGGGTCAACTCTTCTTGTTTGAATCCAAGCCCCTTAAGTAGTTGTTCGGCTTTCGCTTTAATTTCATTAGGATTGACATACATGACCTGTTCATTTAATTCGGTCATTTGATGGACCAAATCCATGTATGCATCTGTCTCATAGTCTGTTCGTTCGTTTAGTTCTTTTTGTATTTTTTGAATATTTTCTTCGATCTCAAACAAGTGTGCTTGTGAGGATACAACTATATCAATAATGGGCTTATCTTCTTTTTGCACCCTCTCTTGCTTCAAGTGGGCGATGGAGTAACCCTTGGGAATATCAATAGTCCCTTGTCTTAATTCATAATCTTTCGTAATAAGCTTGAACAGTGTTGACTTACCCGCGCCGTTTCGGCCAATGAGCCCAATCTTATCTTTTCCTTTGATAGCTAAATTGAGATTATCAAATATCATTCGGTCACCAAAACCAAATGTCACATTCTTAAGAAGAATCATTAGTTCAAATTGAAGCTATCAGGCATTTGTGAGATCACACTAAATGTACTGCCCTTATTAATTAATGTTTGACTCCACAACTCATCGTGTTTAGATTTAAACACGTAGTTAGGATGAGATTCATTCAACACCCATGAGCCAATTTCCATTTCGGCTTCCAGTTGTCCAGTAGACCATCCAGAATAACCAATATAAAAACGAATATCACCTGGTTTTATCAGTTCTGATTTTATTAAGAATTTTAGTTTTTCAAAACTCCCCCCCCAGTACATACCTTCTCCTATTTTTATACTATCATCTAAGATGTCACCACTGCGATGGATGTAATGGATCGTATCTGTAGCAACTGGACCACCGTAATGCACATTGGCATCAAATTCAGGAAAATCAGCGACAAGCTCATTAACCTTCATTTCTATTGGTTTATTTAATATAAAACCGACGGTACCTTCATCTGAAGTGTAGTCACAAATAATGACAACTGCTCGTCTAAAATTTGGATCAAGCATGAAAGGTTCTGCGACCAATATTGTACCACGTTCTATTCTTTTATTCAAAGGAGCCATTTTACGCATCTATAACGGCAAAATATTCAAAGTCAATTGATACCGCAGCATATATATTAATTTTATTCAATTACCTGATCACATTAGACATATGCTTGTACTGGCAAATTCCGATCAATTCTCTTTAAGAAACCTGCAAGGGTTTTACCATTACCTCCAAGTTCGACAAAATCACCAAATCCATCTGCTATCATCTGCTGCATAATCTGAGTCCATTTTACTGGAGCTGTCAATTGTTTAAGCACATTATTTTTAATCTCCGCAGGATCAGTATGTGCTTGACCAGTGACATTTTGATATATAGGCACTTTAGGAACTTGGAATGATGTCTTTTCAATTTGTGTTGCCAATCGATCAGCTGCTGGTTTCATTAATGGCGAATGAAATGCCCCACCAACATTCAATACCAATGCACGCCGTGCTCCTTTTTCTTTTAATTCTGCTACCGCTGAATCAATTCCAGAAACTGAACCACTGATCACCAATTGACCTGGACAATTATAGTTAGCGGATACAACGACCTCGTCAATAGAGCTGCAAACATCTTCCACTATATTATCATCCAAACCTAGAATTGCAGCCATTGTGCCTTCAGTTTGTTCGCAAGCTGATTGCATGGATTCTGCTCGTTCTTTGACCAACAATAATCCTTCTTCAAAAGAGATACAATCTGATGCGACTAGAGCAGATATCTCTCCTAATGAATGCCCTGCAACTGCCTGAAAATCAATACGTTCTTCATTTGCTTTTAAAGCAGAAAGAGAATGTATAAAAACTGCGGGTTGTGTCACATTTGTTTGCTTCAACTGCTCTTCGGGACCCTCTAACATCATTGTCAATATATCAAAGCCTAGTACATCATTCGCTTGTTCTGCAAGACGCTTCGCCGTAATAGAAATATCAAATAGTTCTTTTCCCATTCCAACAAACTGTGAACCTTGTCCAGGGAATAATACTGCCTTTTTCATGAATTATTTAGCTTACGTGTGTTTTGTACCAATCAAAGTGAGAAACTCATTTCTCGTTTCTACATTTTTAAATTCTCCAGTAAATGCTGACGTTGTCGTTACAGAATTTTGCTTCTGTACGCCTCTCATCATCATACACATATGCGCAGCTTCCATAACGACCGCTACACCTAGTGGATTGAGTGTTTCTTGAATCGCATTTAAGACCTCATGTGTCAATCTTTCTTGGACTTGAAGCCGCCTTGCATATGCGTCAACAACCCGTGGAATTTTGCTGAGCCCTACAATGTAGCCATTGGGAATATAAGCAACGTGTGCTTTACCGAAAAACGGCAAAATGTGATGCTCACAAAGCGAATAAACCTCGATATCTTTGACAATGACCATCTCGCTGTAATCCTCCTTAAATAGAGCACTTTTTAATATTTGCTTGGGATCTATATCATAGCCTTGTGTTAAAAACTGCATTGCTTTTGATGCTCGTTCTGGCGTTTTCACCAAACCTTCTCGACTTTTATTTTCTCCTAACAAGTCCAGCACATCTGAAAAATTTGTTTTCAGTTTATTTGTCGTCTCCTCATCGTAAGACTCCACTTTTTTATAACCCATAAATATGAAACGTTGTATTAATTGCTTGACTTCAGTATGGTTAAAGAACCAATGAAATCTTAATAAAATCACAGTAAAAGTAACGGTTTCCTTATGATTAAGTTCAAGTTTGTAGAATCATTTATAAATTGACCATTGCAATCATTTTTTCGAATGTTCTTGTTGTATCAAATATTGGCTAATTCAATTAGAGTTTTTATCAATCTTTGGGGATTAGTCTCTTCAAAAACAAGGGTATATTTTAAGCACCGAACTCTATATAAAAAGGAAGGCTATTCCTTACCAACATTATGGTTCCATGCCTCTTCTTATGGAGAATTCGAAGGTATATTGCCTATCATTACAGAAGCAAAGCAAGAAGGAAGCGCCTTTATTCTATGTAGTTTTTTTTCGTCTTCAGGGTATATCCCATTAAAAGATCATCCGCAGGTGGATCAAGCGGTTTATGCTCCATTTGACACAAAGAAAGATGTGAATCACTTTTTAAATGAATTTCGGCCTGCGAAGCTTATCATTTCTCAAAATGATTTCTGGCCTCAGATGATTCAGTCCTGTTTAGATAGGCAGATTCCTATATATTTTGTGGGTACATATCTCAGGACTAATCATTGGTGGTTAAAGAGATCTACTTTGCAGTTAACGGCTATGTTAAAGGAAGTCTCTGCTATTTATGTCCAAGATGAACTGTCTTATGACTTATTATCCACAGCTGGGTTTAAGAATATTGAGCTTACCGGAAATCCTAGAGTTGATCAGGTTATTAAAAATGCAGAAGACAAGAAGTCATATCCGATTTTGGAAGAATTCTCTAAACGAAAGCCACTATTGGTTTGTGGCAGTACATTAGCAAAAGATGAGGCAATAATATTAGCCGCAATTGACGATACAGTCCAAATGAATGTCCTGCTGGTTCCTCACGACCCGTCTTCATTCAACTATGGGCAATTGAGTCATTTTTCGTGGGTTCGATATTCAGAAATTGATACTAAACGTGTTCCAGATACTCGAATTATTGTCATGGACACTTTGGGCGATTTAAAATATGTCTATGGCTATGGGCACATGGCCTATGTTGGTGGTGGTTTTGATGCGGGTGTACATAGTGTGCTTGAACCAGCAATCTTTAAAATACCTCTCTTGTCAGGACCAAATACCAGTAAATTTAGAAGTGCTAAAGACTTAAAAGAGCTAAATTGTTTGACGATAATTAATAATAAGAAAGAGCTAAAATTAGCAATGACCGCCACACTTTATCGGGATAATCGAGATATATCGGCTGATTTGACTTCGTATATAAACAGCAATAAAGGTGCAAGCAAGCAGATTTATGATTCTATTCGTTTATCAAAAGATGTCTCCTAGATTATTAACTTTGGTCTATTTTATAAAATGGCCTTAAATACTGAGGATTTATATTATTTTGAGTCATCAATTATTGAACAGAAATATTGAAAATGAAGTTAAAAATTACATTCATACAATTCTTATTAATCGTATTCTCTGGATCGCTTATGGCACAAGGAGAAAATTTTTCCTTAATCGTATCTGAACCAGCAAGTGTTGCGGGGTCATATGACATGAATAGCAATCACTTATTCGGTCTAGGCAGCTGTGCGAGCGAAGTAGACGGAATTGTCGCTTTAGGTTCTTCAGGTACAGATACCGAGGCGTGTCCAGGTCCAGGTTTAGACTTAGATGTTGAGGGCCAAATAGCTTTGGTCGATCGTGGGACTTGTGACTTTTTAGAAAAAGCAGAAGCTGCACAAAGTTTTGGTGCAATTGCTATTATAATCTGCAATAATGTAGCTGAAGATTCCCTTCTGATTTTTGGACTTGGAGATGGAGATGATGTTGCAGCTAGAGCAAATGCTATTACAATACCTGCTTTTTCCATGAGGATGAGAGATTGCACGACCTTAAAAGCAGAAATTGCTAACGGCATTGTTGCTACTGCACAAAGAGAATCAGGTGGATTTTTTGATCCAGATAGTGACGATGAAGTATTTTATAGTGAAGACTTTACAGGAGGTTTAAATGGTTGGACTGCTGAAGGCTTATTTTGCGGAGAAGGCGCAGATCCAGGAGGAGCATTATGGACATGGAAATCTGGTGGGCGACTATCTGAAGGTGCATTTTCAAATCCTAGTTTAGAAATGATATCTAATGATCCATGCACTGGGTTTTTTGTTTTTGACTCTGACTTTTTAGATAGTGATGGTATAAATGTTGGTGCTGGAGACTGTCCGGTTTTACACGAAGGGATAATTACATCTCCACCAATTGACCTTGCTACCTTAGGCGCTCAAGAAGGTGATTTTATTGGTATAAAATTTTCTCAAGTTGGAAGGCAATTTGATGCGATTCATGTCGTGGAATGGAGTACAGATGGAGGCGAAAATTGGAATGAAAGAGAAGTCAATAGACTTAATATTGATGTAGAAAGAGATGATTTATTTGGAGGTATCCAAAGATTTCCATTGAATGGAGTCAACAGTAGCGACAACTTATTGATCAGATTTAGATTTGCTCTAGATTATTATGTATGGGGAATAGATGATGTTCAAATTATTAAATTTGTTGGTATTAATGCGCAAATAGAAAATACATTTTACACCCCTCTCTCTACTATTGTCCCAATCACGCATGCTGATGCTGATACTTTTGTTTTTATAACAGATGTCATTAACAGTGGTGTTGAAGAAATAGATGTGAGATTAGATGTTGAAGTAGTAAAAGTCAATACTGGATTAGTAGTTCATGAAGATAATGCGACTCTCAATGGCCTTGAAAGTGGCGATACAATGAACATAGTCGTAGAAAACTTTTGGGTTCCAAATGAAATTGATACTGGCTTATACAGCATCAATTATGATGTTGTCGTTGTAAATGGAGATGAGTCAAATGTAGACGACAATAGCGAAACATTCTTTTTTGCAATCACAGAGGGCTTGTTTGGTAAAGCACTTGATATTGATAGAACGGCAATAAGATATCGAAGTACTGCTGAAGAACAATGGGGAGTTGCTGCTCAATTTCCGACGGCTAATGGCGTTGGGAGGTTCGCAGCAGAAGACATCAGCTTTGGCGTATTCACTCCAGATGGGGAAACTCTAGAAAATTTTATAGCTGAGGTCGCACTTTTGAAAATGGTTGGTACAAGTCCTGGTTATTTTCCAGCTGACTTTGACAATACAAATAATTCTTACTTAAATCATCCAAACTTTGAAGTAGTCTACAGAACGACACATGTCTTCTCAGATGGTGCTGCTGTTGAATTTGTCAACTTAGACTTATCTAACGAGGGAATTGATTTACTAGAAGCTGGAACTAGATATTTCGTTATGGTTTTCTTTGACAATAATACGACAAGCAGGATAGGCGTTGCAAATAGTGAATTGACTATGATTGCTGACGATGCAATTCCAATGTCAGGTGTATATGCGTATTTACCAGATAATAGCAATACTGCATGGATTCCGGGATTTGCAGGCGTTAATCCTGCTCCTTTAATAGCAATGGGAATCGCACTAACATCACCAGTGGATGAAGTCCCACTTCCTGACGAAGTATTTAAAGCATTTCCAAATCCAGCAAACGACTTCGTTACAGCTCAACTGAACTTCCAAGAGCCTACCGATGTCAGTTTGATTATAGCAAATATTGAAGGTCGAATATTGTCAGTACAAAATGAAAAATCATTGACAAATAGAAATGTACAGCTCGATGTTTCTTCAATACCTAATGGTTCATACTTGTTGAGAGTCTCTACTAGTGAAGGGACTAAGACGACACAGATAATCGTACAACATTAAACATATAGCCGATCTCAATAGTACCATATTGGGATCGGTTTTATTTTTCCCCGTCAATTCCGTTCTAGGGCATTTAATGGAATGATTATATCTGTTTAAATCCTAGCTCTTCTCCTTTCTTAAGCATATAGTTTTTTGCTTCCTCGAATGAATTAGGGATGTCGCCATCAAGAATAGCTTCTCTGATTGAATCTTTAATGATACCTACCTCACGACATGGTTGTATATTGAAGGTCTCCATGATAAGCTCACCAGTGATCGGAGGCTGCCAATTTCTGATTTTATCTTTCTCTTCTACATCGATGAGTAACTGTTTGACCTTCTCGTAGTTCTTTTTGATTCGCGCTACTTTCTTCTCATTTTTTGAAGTGATGTCTGCATTGCACAAAGTTAATAGGTCTTCAATGTCTTCGCCCGCGTCAAACAATAATCTCCGAATTGCGGAATCAGTAATGTCTTCATTTGTCAAACTGATTGGTCTAAGATGTAGTCTAACCAATTTCTGTACATATTTCATTTTGGTATCGAGAGGCAGACGCATTCGTTTGAATATTTTAGGTACCATCCTGGCACCGACAACCTCATGGCCATGAAATGTCCATCCGTGATTAGGCTCAAATCGCTTGGTTGGTGGTTTCGCGATATCGTGAAGTAGTGTCGCCCACAACAGCCAAATGTTTTGATTCGACTTAGTCGCCTTTGCCACATTATCAACCACTTGCAGGGTATGATAAAAATTATCTTTGTGGCCTTTCCCGTTCTTATATTCTACACCTTGTAAAGCTGCAAGTTCGGGCATAACTAAGTCAAGCAACTTTGTATCATAGAGCAATTTCAAACCGACAGAAGGTTTTGGAGATAAGAGTATTTTAGTAAATTCTGTGGTAATTCGTTCGTTGGAAACGATGCCAATCCTGAATCGATATTTCTCTATGGCCTCTAAGGTTTCTGGATGAATAGTAAATCCTAATTGTGCAGCAAACCGAATGGCTCTCATCATGCGCAATGGATCATCAGAAAAAGTCTTTCCTGGCTCCAGGGGCGTTTGGATATTTTTCTTTTCAATATCATACATGCCTCCAAATGGGTCAACAATCTCCCCAAAATCTTTCTTATTGAGAGATACAGCCATCGCATTAATGGTAAAATCCCTCCTGTTCTGATCATCTTCTAAACTCCCCTCTTCCACGACTGGTTTACGCGAGTCGTGATTATAGGATTCCTTGCGTGCACCGACAAATTCAATTTCTAAATCTTTGTGCTTAATCATTGCTGTACCAAATCGACGATACACTGCAATTCTTGGTATGGGTCGCAGCTTTGCGGCTAAAGCTTCTGCTAACATAATACCACTACCCACACAAACAATATCTAAGTCTTTTGATTCACGTGCAAGAATACGGTCTCTAACATAGCCCCCAACGACGTAAGATGGAAAACCCAAATCATCAGCGACATCTGAAATGAGTTCAAAAATTTTCCTCTCGTATGGTTTAATGTTAAATAGCATTTAGACTAAGCTTATTTCTTCTGAATAGATTTCCTCTATTTGATCTAAAATTTCGAATACAACAGATGGATCAAGCTCTGTGACAAGTTTACTTCTATAATACTTAATGTTGCGAAGACCTTTAAAATAATTAGTGTAGTGACGTCTCATTTCCAATATACCCAATCGCTCCCCTTTCCAATCTATGCTGTGTCTCAAATGTTGTTTGGCTGCAGCGACACGCTCTTGTAATGTTGGTGGAGCTATAATCTCTCCTGTCTCGACAAATGCTTTTATTTCTCTAAAGATCCAAGGATAACCAATACTGGCTCGACCAATCATGATACCATCTACGCCATATCTGTTTTTATATTCTACCGCTTTTTGTGGAGAATTGATATCTCCATTCCCAAAAATAGGAATGTTAACTCTAGGGTTTTCTTTTATTTTACCAATGAGACTCCAATCTGCCTCCCCTTTATACATCTGCTTTCTAGTCCTTCCATGAATGCTTAGGGCTTTGATCCCAACATCTTGCAGTCGCTCAGCAACTTCTTCGATAAACAGGGTCTTGTCATCCCAACCCAATCGGGTTTTAACAGTGACCGGAAGTGATGTAGATTTAACAATCTCATCTGTGAGTTTGACCATGCGATCAATGTCTTGCAAAATACCCGCACCTGCCATTTTACAGACGACCTTCTTTACAGGGCATCCATAATTTATATCAAGGACTTCAGGTTTGGCTTCTTCTACAATCTCTGCTGCACGCTTCATAGACTCGATGTTGGCACCAAAAATCTGAATACCGATTGGTCGTTCCTCTTCATATATATCTAATTTCTGTACACTCTTGGTAGCATCACGAATGAGACCTTCCACAGAAATGAATTCTGTGTACATCATGTCACAGCCATTGGCTTTACACAAAGCCCTGAACGGTGGATCACTCACATCTTCCATAGGTGCAAGTAACAATGGGAAATCTCCAAGATCTATATCAGCTATTTTAGCCATTTAATTATTTTCTTTTGACAACAGGTACATCTTTGACAACCATCTGCATAGTATTACTCAATCTCTCTTCAAACAACACAATCTTTCCCTTTTTGAGTTCATCAACAACTTGCTGATTAAAGTGCCGTACAGTAATTAATTCTTGGCCTGTATCTACCACCACTTTAAATTCATCAGCTAAGTCCTCTTTCAGTGCATTCAACTTTTGAAGATTTTCATGAGTACAAATTGTGAAACTGATTGCTGTATTTCGCATCATATTTACCTTGATACGGTGTTTTGTAAATAAATCAAATAAACGACTTAGATGATGCTCTGCTACAAAAGAAAAGTCTTTAGTAGAAAAATGAATGAGCGCTTGATCATCTTCAATAACAACAACTGGTGGATAATTTAATTCTATTACATCAGAAATCATTGTACCATCACCCTTTGGGTTTATAAATGACCTTACATAAAGAGGAATACTTTTATTTTGAATTGGCTTTATCGTTTTTGGATGAATCACTTTAGCACCATAATAAGTCATTTCAATGGCTTCCTTATAAGAGAGTCGATCAATTTTAGTCAAATTCTCAAATCTTCTAGGGTCACCAGTTAATATCCCTGGAACATCTTTCCATATACTCATGGATTCTGCATCCAAACAAAAGGAGAAAATAGAGGCTGAGTAATCTGATCCTTCTCTACCAAGTGTCGTCGTCAGTCCTGATGTTGACTTACCAATAAAGCCTTGAGTGACGACAATGTCCGTTTGTTCAAATAATGTGTTGACCTTCTGCTGAATGTTTGATTGGGTTTGCTTCCAGTCTACATTCCCTTCTCTAAAGGTATCATCCGTGTGGATAACTTCTCTTGCATCAAGCCACGTCGCCCTTAGACCTTCTTGTTTGATGTAATTGCAAACTATTTTGGTTGATGCAAGTTCTCCACAAGAAACGATTTGGTCATAGTCTAAATCGTAATCAGATTTATCAGACTGTTGCAAGTGATTCGAAGCAGAATCAAATATTGTCATCAACTCAGCTAAGATTTCTTTTTCTGAATCAAACAATGAGATCACTTGATTTGTATGGTATTGCTTTACTTCATCAAGAGCAGCTTCTCCTGATACTTTTCCATTATTGTAATAATTTTTTATCACTTTCTCCAAGGCATTCGTCATTTTACCCATAGCAGAAATGACAACGAGTAGTTTGTCATCCCCATATGTTTGAATGATCGAACTGACATTTTTAATGTTCTCGGCATCTCTTACTGATGCTCCTCCAAATTTGAAAACTTTCATAATCTAAATAGGTGTAAAAGTAAGGACAAAAAACTGTTATAAAATGGAATTAATCAACTTGATTCGCCGTTTCTTTGATGTATGTTGCTTTAAGCGCTACATTTTATCATTTATTCAATTAAAACCAAAAGTAAAACACAGTTATGGGACTTTTTTCATTCCTCAAAAATGCAGGACGTAATTTAAGAGAAGACAAATCAGAAGAAGCTGCTGAAGCTAAAGACAGATTAGTAGAAAAAAAATTAATTGAGGTTTTCTACGAGCATAAACTACCCATCAATGACTTTTCTGTAGACGTAGATGACGATAAGGTCACTGTATATGGAACAGCCGACAACCAAGCAGACAAAGAAAAAGCAATTCTTGCTATTGGTAATGTTGGAGGTATCGCTACAGTTGACGATAGAATTTCAGTTTTAGCACCTACTCCATCAGCGCCACCGACACCTCAGGCAACTTTTTATGAAGTGCAAGGGGGAGATTCGTTGTCCAAGATAGCAAAAGCACATTATGGAGATCCAATGAAGTACATGGCGATTTTTGAAGCTAATCAGCCATTGCTGAAAGACCCAAATAAGATTTATCCAGGACAGATGTTGCGTATTCCTGCATTATAGGATAGAAAATTAGAAAACATATTAAAATACACGCCTTAATTGTCATGACAATTAAGGCGTGTATTTTTTATTTAAAATCTAAATAAAGCAACATTGTATCTACTTGTATGCTACTTTAGCGTTAGAATAATGTACAAACAATCAAAAATATCAACTGCACTTCTTCTCATATTTTGTATGAGTCTAGCTTCTCCTTTTATTATAAATGCAAGCGATACACATGATGTGCTTTTCGAATTATTGGAGCTAGAAGAATTGAATGGTGATTGTGAAGATTCTGAAGAAGAGCAAACTAATCAAGACGATTATAGAATTGAAAGCACTCATTTTTTTGGTTTGGCGTTGATAGCAGATACCCAAACTCACTCAAACAATGCTTACAATGACATCCACACTTTATTAATCGTACCACCTCCCGAGCGATAGTCTGATAAGATAATTTCGATCCAATTTATTTAACATTTCCACTATGCAATTAAACACTTGCATTCATAATATATTGAAAATTTACGATGAAAAAACTATTGGATTTTACCCATATTAAAGGAGATTTATTTGGAGGCCTAACGGCAGGTATTGTTGCACTTCCATTAGCACTAGCTTTTGGTGTGAGTTCTGGTTTGGGACCGAGTGCAGGCTTATACGGTGCGATCTTCATTAGTTTTTTCGCAGCTTTGTTTGGCGGAACAGATACCCAAATTTCTGGCCCTACAGCGCCAATGACCGCTGTCAGTATGGTGGTCATAGCAAGTATTGTTGCCGCATTCGATGGGGAAGTCTCTAAGGCATTACCAGCTATTCTTACTATATTTTTACTCGCAGGATTGATACAAATCTTGCTTGGTTTTTTAGGCTTGGGTAAATACATAAAATACATTCCCTACCCTGTTGTATCTGGCTTTATGACTGCCATCGGCGTTATTATTTTAATCACCCAGATACTTCCAGCAATAGGCTACTATCCTAAAGAAGATCTAACTTTCGTTAATAAATTTAAACCTGAGGCAGAAGAGATTATTCTAGAAAACATACTCATCGAAGAAGCTGGTGAGGGTATACTTGTATTGGAAAATTTTGAAGAAACAATCAAACGAGCAAAAACAATTACTCCAGACCAAATAACCAAAGAATCAAAAACGCTTGCTGGAAAGGATGCATCAGGTATTATTGGAACCTTAAAAGTCTTACCAAAAGCATTAAAGAACATTAACTTTCTCGAACTCATACTTGCATTGATTACTATTTTCATCATTTATGGATTTAAACGTATCACAACAGCCGTCCCCAGTACCTTGGTCGCTCTATTGGTCGTGTCGATTGGTGCCATTGTATTAAATCTGGACTATCGGCCAATAGAAGAAATTCCAAGTGGTCTCCCCATACCTAATTTAAACATTTTCACTGATTTTAGTTTTAGCTACATATCGCCATTTATATTCACTGCTATCACTTTAGCGCTATTGGGTGCTATTGATTCTTTATTGACATCAGTAGTAGCAGATAATCTGACAAAAACAAAACACAATCCAAATAAAGAATTGGTGGGTCAAGGTATTGGAAATAGTATCGCCGCTGTATTTGGTGGTATCCCCGGTGCAGGTGCAACAATACGAACTGTAGTCAACATTAACTCTGGTGGTAAAACAAGGATTTCAGGTATGATTGCAGGTCTACTGCTCTTTGTTATACTTCTTGCATTTGGACCAGCGGCATCACAAATACCTGCAGCTGTATTAGCTGGCATCTTAATCACCGTCGGCATTGGTGTTATGGATTACAAAGGCCTAAAAGCGATACCATATATGCCTAAGCCGGAGGTTGTCATCATGCTGATTGTACTAGTCTTATCGTCTGTTTGGAATCTGGTGTATGCTGTAGGTATTGGATTAGTGATCGCATCGTTGATGTTCATGAAAAAAATTGGCGATCTCACAGCCGAAGAATCTGAGGTAGAAGAGTTGAATGAAGAATCCTGGCCTGATGAGGCTAATTTCCCATCAAAATTTGCAGAAGAAGTTTTCATCAAACATATCAATGGCCCGTTATTTTTTGGTTCAACTAGCAATTTTCAAATGTTGATCAGACAGATACCTACGCGAGCTACCGCTACGATCATCCGGATGGATAAATGCACTTACATTGATCAATCTGGCTTATATGCCATGGAAGATGCCATTGTAGAATTGGCGCAAAATAACGTCCAGGTTCTTTTGGTAAATCTACGCGAACAGCCAAGATACATGATGGAACGAATTGATATCATTCCGGATCTAGTGCCAGAAGAACATATTTTCGCCAACTATGAAAGTAGTGTGAGATGGATTCAAGAAAATGTAGAGGATTTATATCAGGATGATGTTAAATTGTCTTGAACAGGATTTATGTGATTAATAGGATGGACATGATTTATTACTTTGCATACTATCATGTAAGAATGGAGTTATATAAATTGTCTTGAACAGGATTTTTATGATTTTTATGAGGGACATGAGGGGGTCGGACTAGAAGGATAATACCCGTTTGATCTTGTATATCTGGTGAATCTTATAAATCGTGTGCCAACCTTTTTTTGTCTTGAACAGGATTTTTATGATCTTTATGATGGACATGATGGGTTCGGACTAGCAGGATAGTACTCGTTTGATCTTGTATATCTGGTGCATCTTATAAATCGTGTGCCAATCTTTTCTTTTGTCTTGAACAGGATTTTTATGATTTTTATGAGGGACATGAGGGGGTCGGAATAGAAGGATAGTACCCGTTTGATCTTGTATATCTGGTGCATCTTATAAATCCTGTTCCAACCTTTTCTTTTGTCTTGAACAGGATTTTTATGATTTTTATGAGGGACATGAGGGGGTCGGAATAGAAGGATAGTACCCGTTTGATCTTGTATATCTGGTGAATCTTATAAATCCTGTTCCAACCTTTTCTTTTGTCTTGATCAGGATTTTTATGATTTTTATGAGGGACATGAGGGGGTCGGACTAGAAGGATAATACCCGTTTGATCTTGTATATCTGGTGCATCTTATAAATCCTGTTCCAATCTTTTCTTTTGTCTTGATCAGGATTTTTATGATTTTTATGAGGGACATGAGGGGGTCGGAATAGAAGGATAGTACTCGTTTGATCTTGTATATCTGGTGAATCTTATAAATCCTGTTCCAACCTTTTCTTGTCTTGAACAGGATTTTTATGATTTTTATGAGGGACATGAGGGGGTCGGAATAGAAGGATAGTACCCGTTTGATCTTGTATATCTGGTGCATCTTATAAAT
>Ga0114957_1000191_pt1 | contig 88130 bp, 79 predicted proteins | sample BantaG_FD_87175 | JGI IMG/M metagenome (GOLD analysis project Ga0114957, IMG submission 87175) | Marine algal microbial communities from Bantry Bay, Ireland - BantryBay_4 metaG | ecosystem: Host-associated > Algae > Red algae > Unclassified | place: Bantry Bay, Ireland | collected 2014-11-21 | reverse complement strand
TGACAGAACGGTTCGCCGTTGTCTGGAAGACGATTCCCACCAAAGGTCGACAGGTGGTTTATAAGATGGATAGGATGCATACGATCTTGACGATCTTAAACATTAATATCAAATATCATCACAAATGACCCCAGCGGGGTCAAATATCAATAGCCACGGGTTTCACCCGTGGCGGTGTCATTGAATGAGAAGGGTATATTTGGCGTGATTTTTCGTAAAAATCATGACAAATGTAAATTCTATGGATAATATTTTTTTGAGGAACCCACATCTGATTTAACGCATACGAACCCCTATATTTGAAGATAATTTGAACACCCATCATTTTGATTCGTTTCATCTATTGTATTCTCAAAAACAAATATAAATATGCACCATACCCTAGTCATAGGCGCTTCCACCAAACCGCACAGATATTCATTCAAAGCAATAGAAAGACTTCGTCAACACGGCCATCCCGTCAGTGCGATCAGTCGAAAAGAGGGTAGGGTAGCTGACGTTGATTTTCAAATCGGCAAACCAGCACTTGAAGACATACACACAGTAACGATGTACATCGCAGAACGCCATCAATCAGAAGAAATAGAGTATATTTTATCTTTAAAACCAAAGCGGATCATTTTTAATCCTGGGTCAGAAAACCGCACTTTTTATAAGCAGGCTAAAGAAGAAGGAATAGAAGTATTGTACGCTTGTACCCTAGTGTTATTGAGTATAGGACAATTTTAAATGGGATTTGAGATGTAAACCAGTCTTCTCTTATAGAGTACAGAAAATGTGATGGGGTTTGCAGTTAAAGGTCAGGATAAATAGCAATTTTAATTATTACGTTTAGCTGCTAAACCCCATCGGTATCTAGTTGAGTAGATGTTTGATAGCTCGATGACATTGCTGTCACAGAGATCGATTCAAGTTAAAAGGAAGGTTCATACACTGTACAGGTAAGCAAGAGTATGAACCTTTTACACCCTTAGTATTTTGGGAAGAAATCTTTTAGTGTTTTAAGCTGGAATCAAACCAAAAGTTCTAGCAAAGAAATTAGCTTGCGAATCGTTTTTTGCATGCAGTTTTTCTCTGATTACCCTTTTGTGTTCATCAACGACATCCTCTGAGACGCATAACTTCTCAGCAATCTCGCAAGACTGAACTCCAACGCTTGATAATTTCAGTATCAGTTTTTCAAACTGAGTGACGTGTAAGTGTATAGGTGGCATAACTTAGTATTTTGTTACAAGTTAGTGCACAAACCCACCTTCAGAAAATTGAAAATACTGAAGTTTCCTCAATAATTTGCATACAGATATAGTTACCAACTATGTGTAAATAACTGATTATGCAGGTGTTGGAAATTTATTGATCTAAATAGTATCCTTACTGAAATTCTTGCGTCTTAATTACGGATGATAATTTAACAGCAATTATTTAAGTGAGAACTTTCGAAGACTATATACCAGTATTGTCTTCGTTGATGATACCTAGTATTACTAATATTTCTTTGAAAAATCGCATGATAAATGTATTAGTTAATAAATAAATGTTGGACGGAGTTGCATTCATTGCGGTCGCAATGAATTACGAATATAACTATCAATTGATTGGGTTTTACTGCGAAATATTCGTAGTTTCCTGAATGTAAACCAATTGTATATGTGTTAATGTTTATATATATCTAATTGGCTGTCAATTAGTAACTATAGTATTTATGTAAAATTTTTTCCTCGTGAAAAATAGTAAACTACTCAATTTAGTCGGGTCATTTAGCGAAAAAGATTGGCGAAAGTGTCGCAAATTAATAGAAACAAGAAGGCCTGATTCCAAAGAATTGCGCTTATTCAAATTTTTAAAGAACAATCATCACAAACATGATAGTGACAGGCTCTCGATAGATAATTTAAAGAATTCGACGATACTTGGCTATAATAGTAAGAAGAATGTCCAGAACATCATGTCCAGACTTTCCTTGCTGATAGAGGATTATATGGTTCTCGAATCATATGAGGAAGACAAACTAGAAAGAGAGTATCGCCTATTCAAAAGTTACAATGATAGAGGCTTATTTGGTTTAGCTAATAAAAAAGCGGACTCCCTGATAAGTAAATGGGAGAATGAATCAACAATAGATAAGCGTTATTTTGAATACATATTAAAAATTATTCATCACCAATATTTTTCTAATAATCCAATTAAAAGAGAACAGAAGCAATTAGTTATAAAGCTTAATCAGGCCTTATTGACCTCATACAAAGCAGATAAGTCAATGTACACTTATGTTACTAACATAGATATGGCTTTAAAATTGATAAGTGATGAGGATTTACAAAATATTAGACCCTCGGTCAATCGCTTAAATGAGTCGTATTTTGCAATAACTAGTCAACTAAACAACAGTGAAACATATAGTTCCGATTCATTCATTCATTTGTACAATGAACTTATTACTAATGACGCCATCAATAATGAGTTAAGGGTAATCATGTTCACCCATTGTGAAACATATCTTAGGAATAAAGCAATTTTGGCAAAAAACAGCGAAGACAGTATAAAGCTTCTTGGCTTATATGAATTTGGGATGAAGACTAAAATACTTACTTATAAAGATAAAATTGGAACAACAAAGTTTGTAAACATTATTCAAGTAGCGTGTTACTTGAAGCAATTTGATTGGGCAGAATCCTTTCAGTCAAATTATGGACAACTAGTGGCTAAAGAACATGTCAAAGAGTGTGGGCTCATGACTGCTATGCAATTGTGTTTTGGGAGAAAAAATTATACTGAAGCTATTGAAATTATCCTGTTCAATGAAATTAAATTATTTACAGTAACAAGTCGATGGTTTATGATTTCTTCATATTTCATCACATTTGATAACCTAGATTTTTTCGAGTCACAATTGAATAATTTTATTCAATTTATTTATTATAATAAAAATAAAATCAGCATACAAAATTTTGAAGGCAGCTTGAATCTTGGTAAGATCTTTAAAGCATACATTACAAAGCAAAGTTTCTCACTTGATGAGGAAATAAGTAAATACGATAACATCACATTCAAAACTCGCCTTCCAGAGTTTTTTGAAGAACGCAAACGTTATATAAAAGAGAATGATATTGATATCTGACGCCTATCCTTGCTAGCCTTTATGATGTGTACAACAAAATGAATAATCCTGTAATCAATTCTTGTTCTGCTCGCCCTAGCCCTAAAGGGAAACCTGCCCTCTTGCTCTATTTGAAAATAACCCCCATTCTTATTCTGGCATCAATAATCTACTCTTTGTAATTCCTTGTGGTGATTACGTAGGATTAAATTCTTGAGTCATATTATGGTAAGCTATGTGCTGTTTAAGATGACATTGGATACCTCCGCAAATAAAAAAAGGAGACCTGAGAATCTCCTTTTTAGCTCTTTAACCACTTTTACAACTTTATAGATCCCAACCAAACTCCTACCCTTTATTCCGATCCCTTTCAATAACCGTCATCACCTGATTAACCTTCAAGTTTTTACCTATGATGATCCTGTCCTTGTTTAAAACATATAATTCAGGAGTGTGGTCGACATAGTATTTACCGTAAATGGAGCGATTGCTGTCATCAAAAACATTGGTAAATGTCATACCCGTTTTCTTTATGTAATTCTCCCATTTGGTATTATCCGTATCGATGGCGATGGCATAGACGTCCACGCCATTATTTTTATGTTGATTATAAAAGTCGACCAACTTAGGCGTTTGCTCTTGACAATGTTCGCATTCTGGATTGTACATGTAGACGAGCAAATAATCTGCTGTCTTATCGTATAAAGTTTGTTCCTTGCCAAATTGATCAATAGAAGTGACATTGGGCCCTTTATTACCAAACAAGCTGTTTTGCATTTCTCGTGCTCGTTGTTGGAAACCATATATCTGCATACTGTCAGCCCAAAAAGCCTTTTCTCTAGTAAAATACCGTTGGATTACATTTACCAATATTTTTTCAGGATCCATCAATTGTGTTTTTGTGGGCTCGTAAGTAAGTGGTATCCAGTTGGCGAAAAACTTAAAGTAGTCAGGGTATGGTTCAGACAGATCGACAATATACAAGGCAGATTGTAAGACTGAGTCTACGTGTTGTTGCGTCAACTCATTCATGTATCGCTTCATTTTATTAATGATGACAGGTGTGCGCAACAGTCGCGCATCAGCAAAATCGACGTTAGCCCAAAAGTCCTTGCGGTATTGGGATACCTGAGCTTCTTGTGGCAAATCCAACCTTGGATCTGGATTTTGACCTGCTGTTTTAAAAGCAGTGTATAGTGAATTGGGGTATTTCGTAAAGTCCTTTTGCAATTGATCTTTACGTTTTTTGACTAGTGCTGCTTGTTTTTCTTTGGCGGCATTATTTTCTGCTGATCCCTCAGTAGTCGCAGCTAATTCATCTGCCACTGCTGCAAATTGGGGGCGGAGGTCATCTTCAAACCGGATGTTTTCATACAGCATCTCATTATCTACGGACCCTTTCACTTTTATCGAGTTGAAGATGTCATCAAGATCGATGTCAACTTCAAATTTCTGATCTTCACCCATGAGTACCTGAAAGTTCTTGTTGTTGGGGAAGTACACATAGTAATGTCCTTGCGGATAACCTTCCTTACGCTCGAATTTCAATAAGCCTTGCTGAGATATTGTAGCAGTGTCAAGACGGAATCTCTGATCGCCCAAAATACCAATCAGAAATGCTTCTCCTTGAGGTGTACCTTTAGCGCGAACAGTAACTGCTGCTGGTCCACCCAAGACAGGATCCCGTGTGATTTTACCAGGATCAACTTTCGCTCTAGCCGTACTGCTGTTTGTCGATGGCGTTGAAGTGGTCACTTTATTTGTAGGACTTGCTGTAGCTGATTCTCCTGTGCAGGCAGCAAACCAGTGAGCTAATAAAAGTAGTAGTGCAAATGAAAAGATTGTCTGTCTCATTTTATATGATAAATATGTCTAATGCGAATGTACTGCTTTCTCTATTTTTCTTTAACATAAATTAGAGTTTATCCTTGTCACGTACAGCTCTAAGATTAAAAACCCGCTGCTTAACAATTAAGCAACGGTTCTAGTTCTAGTTATGTTTTGTCTCCTATACCAAATGAAAAGTAGTTAGGAAATAAGATGGAAAAGATTTTTGTTTGATATCAAGGCTAAATGCACATTGGATAACAATATTCACAAACATTTTTAACGATGAGTGTGAGCATACACAAAGTCAACCATCCCAAAATGAATTCTATTTGGTACAATTTCTAAGAAGCTGCAACTTTGACAACAAGATCAATGTTGTCGTTGATTGCTTTATCCTTCAGGTTATCGAAAAACTTTGCTGAACCATATTTGACATTAAAGTCAGCTCTGTCAATTGCAAATTGAGGTGTTGTCACCATGACTGAATTGCCATTAATGTCAACTTTAGCTTTAAATCCAATCTCTTTTGTCACATCTTTTAATGTTAGATTACCATAGATCAAATGAGTCGCACCTGGCTCATTAGTTAGTTTAGTCACATTAGTTATCGCAAACTTTGCAGTTGGATATTTAGCAACATCAAAAAAATCTTCATTTTTTAAATGACCCACCAAATCTGCTTTTTTGTCTGCTGGCAAATCTGCATTGACAATACTATTCATATCAATGGTGAAGTTTCCACCAGTTATTTCTCCGCCTTTAACAGCTAATGATCCATTGGAGATATTGATGGTTCCATTGTGGCTTCCGCCAATTTTAGAGCCTGTCCATGCTACTGATGATTGAGCAGTATTGACGGTTAATGTTTGCCCTGTAACAGCAGCTTCCTTGGCAGCGGCACCTGTCTTTGCTTTCTCGACATCTGATTTACAGCCGATAGAAAGTAAGAAAAGTGAACTAAATAGTAAGAGGTTTAAGAATTTCATAGTTATACGTTTGTTAAATAAAATGAAACACCAAACGTAAGTAAAATGTTTAAATCTTTATAATGATATGATAACCACTTGATTATATATGGTTATTTTCGATGATAGTCATTAAATGTTTGTAATTTTAGCTTATTAAAATACTTACTCAAACTTGAGATTCGTTCAACCTCCATACTATTCTAGAAACAAAGCACACTTATGATACGATTTGGCATTTTCTTTCTTCAGGCTACACCAACTCCGCCAACCGAAGAGGAAGTAGGCACATACAAGCGATTGATTGATCTTATCTTACAGGGAGGACCTTTGGGGATGATCATTGTCGGAATTCTTTTGCTTTTGTCTGTTATGGCGCTATATATTTTCATCGAACGCTGGTTGACAATTAAAAAAGCGGGTCGTATTGATCAGAATTTCGTGAACAACATTAAGGCAGCTGTGGCAGCAGGCAATATAGAAGGAGCAAAAGCCCTTTGCAGATCTACTGATTCTCCTATTGCAAGAATGGTTGAGAAAGGTGTGATGCGCATCGGTAAACCTTTGCGAGATATTGATGCAGCAATTGAGAATGTCGGAAATCTTGAAGTATTTAAGTTGGAGAAAAATCTTTCGACTTTAGCCAGTATTGCTGGAGCAGCACCGATGATCGGCTTCTTTGGTACAGTGACAGGTATGATTCTAGCCTTCTATAAAATGGCAACTGAATCTAATGTAACGCCAGATGTGCTTGCAGGTGGTATCTACCAAGCCTTGATTACGACAGCTTTTGGGTTGTTGGTTGGTATTTTTTCTTTCATTGGCTATAATCTACTAGTCGCAAGTGTAGAGAAGGTTGTATTTAAAATGGAACGAACAACTGTAGAATTTATGGATTTGTTACAAGAGCCCTTGTCTTAAAATGGGAATGAAGAAACGAAATAAAGTGAGTGCAGAATTTAGTATGTCGTCGTTGACAGACATTATATTTCTGTTGCTTATTTTCTTTATGTTGACTTCTTCATTGGTACAAATCAATGTGCCTCTGGCAAAATCAGATAGTAAAACCATCGCACCAACTGATTTTACCGTGATGATGACTAAGGACGGTAAGACTACTTATAATGGCAAAACGGCCAAAGTCAGTGAGATAAAGTCTAAAATACAAGCAGATTACAAAACCATGGATAATCAAAAAAATGCAACTATTGCCATTGTAGCTGAAGTGGGAGTACCATGGGCAAAAGTCAATGATATTATAGAAATTACAAATGCTCTTCGAATGAGGGCAATTATTGCAACTGAACCAAGAAAATAAATTTTGGGAATAAAAAAGAAAAGTAAAGTAAGTGCAGAATTTAGTATGTCCTCATTGACGGACATTATCTTTCTATTGTTGATTTTCTTCATGTTGACTTCTTCCTTGGTTATACCTAATGCGCTAAACTTGAAGTTGCCTGGTAAATCTCGGGTGCCGCCCTCCGTCACGCAGAAGCCAACTAATATTAAGATTAGCAGTAGTGGCAATTACTCCATCAATGGGAAAGGCTTGAATCTGGGTAATCTGGATAAGGCTATCAAACAAATCAAGGATTCTGGCAGAGATGTTAGTATCACCATTGCTCCTCACCCTAGAGTCGCTAACGAACACGTAGTAGCTGTATTAGACATTGCATTTAGGTATCGTGTGGAGACGGTATTGACAGATTATAGATAGCCAAAATGTTAAAATTCAATGTTCATCCTAGCTTAAAAGTATAAAAAGTATCAACAATGCCTTTTTTCACTCATAACAATGTATTTTTAAGACTTAATTCAGGATGGTATAAATGTGTGTATAGGTATTGATGCAATGCATAGATCAATTGTAGACATGTTTTATGTGTCTATTATAGGTTTATTTGCGTCTTAACAACAGATTTAATAGAGAAGTAAAACCTCATGACAAAGAAAGTTCTCATTGTAGAAGATAACGAAGGTGATATAAAGTTGATTGAAGAAGCAATCAGCGACAACAATCTGTTTATTGAATTAGAATTGTTAAAAGATGGTGGTCAGGCGTTAAGTTACTTAGAAGATAAAGTCAGCAATAATTATAACGATTTGCCAGATCTTATTATCATGGATCTTAATTTGCCTAAAGTGCAAGGCAAAGAGCTACTTAAAGCTTATAAGAAGGACAGCACGATCAAAAAAATTCCCATCATCATACTGACCACTTCAAGCTTGAATGCTGATATAGATGAATGCTTCAGCTATGGTGCCAATGCATATCTAATCAAACCTATTGATATTATTAAGTTTTTTGATATGATGACCATAATCGATAAATTTTGGTTGCGTACATCATGTTTGCCAGAACTAAATTAGAAACGTTATGTCTTCTATTAAGGTAGTAACAGTCGTTTCTGCAAATTTTCACAACACACACACACACACAACACACAATCAGTGTTAATCAAATAGCTCGATCCATCTCCTTATTTCAATTTTGCTTTTCATGTATTATATAACACAATACACGTAGGTTAGTTGGCTTGGATCCTTGAAGAAATATCATGTCGTATAGGGATTGTGACATGATCATTAATATTGAAGTTATCTGACATTACGAAAGACTAAAACTTACAGAAGCATGATAAACTCACGCAGCGATTGGTTTTCTTCCAAATTCAGTTTCTTTCTGATCCGATATCTTGTCATCTGGATACTTTTGATTTCGACATTAAGTAATTGAGAAATCTCGTAATTGTCCAGATTCAACTTGATGTAAGCGCAATGTTTTAGATCTAATGTGGTGAGCTTCGGATTAATTTTAGTCAATTTCTTAAAGAAGTTAGGATCAATATTTTCGAATAAGCGTTTAAATTCATCATGTGAGTCTTGATCGCTTAAAAGACTTGATATTGTTCGTTCAATTTTTTTCATTTTTGTGAGAACGTCAGAATCGTCAACATGCGCTTTTACAGACCTGTAACTGTCTTCATAAAGTCTTTTTAATTCTTGAATCTTTTTCCCAACCTTACTAGAGTCCAGTTCGAAAGATAATAACTGTCTGTGCGTTGTATCAAGTTCCTTGACATGTTGTTGCTCTCTCAAGTCGATTAACTCTGTTTTTAATTCTAGCGATTTTTCTAGTTCTAATTTTTGTTGCTTTATGATGTTATTCAACTCTTGCAGTTCATCTTTCTGTTTTTTGAGTTGCTTCTTGGCTCTATGTAACTTAAGTGCACTGTTTACTCTTGCGTGCAATTCTATTCTTTTTACTGGTTTATTTAGAAAATCGACACTACCAAAAGTGAATGCCTCTTCTAACACTCGTTCGTCTTCCAAACCAGTAATCACAATAATAGGCAGCTCTTCATAGCGAGGATCATTTTTGAGTACTTTCAATACTTCGATTCCACCCATTTGAGGCATTTGCCAATCTAGTAACATTAGGTCAATATGATTATTATTAAGGAAATCTAGGACATGTTCTCCATCATCGAGCTCTTTGAAGATATAGTCATCCTCTCCCAGATATTCCTTGTAAAGTATTCGGTCAAACTGCCGATCATCGACAATTAAAATAGTATCACCCTTCATATTTTAATATTTTAAACTTTAGTATTTTGACAAAGCTAGGTAAAACCCTACAAAAATGCATGATTTGTAGACCCCCTACAAGATTTATATTATTGTAATTGTTATTTGTGCAGTTATTTAAATATAATATAGGCTAATAAATGTTTCATTGAAATTTATTTAACATTTAATCTGTCATCAATAACAATAATCAAAAGCATTCTTAAGATATAATAGAAGGATACTTGATACATTTTATTAAATTTATTCTTTCGGGATGTAGCTCAGTCCGGTTAGAGTACACGTCTGGGGGGCGTGGGGTCGGAAGTTCGAATCTTCTCATCCCGACTTGTTTTATTGTATCAATTTCCTCTAACACAATCTGTTAGGTTGAATTGGTTGTTATCCCTAGCGTAGACTAAGTAAGCATTGTAGGACAGTTGAATACTGGAGGAGATATTAGTCCATTTTTCTGGATCTGGAAAATCTTCTTTAGGTCCAAAAAAATTCATAAATATCTTTTTGAGAGATGTCAGCTATTCCCTTGGCAGGGGTGAATCCGACATCATACAGTTATTACCTCTTATACCGATATATCTTTCTTTCTTTCTCCATGATGTTAGGTGAGACATCTATCAATTGATTTACCATGTCTACCAGCATTGGTTTTTGATCGTCAGCTAAATTTTTTAATCAAGGAATCTTCAATAAGACAAGTAGCTTTTCATCATCGACTTGCGTCATATATTTAAAACTTTTCGGTTTCATTTCTTCATTAGCAAAATCGTCAAAAAAAGTTTTAATCAAGTAGGATGTAGAATCAAGTTCTTCATCCGGTGTACTTGTCAATTTCATCTCCATATCATTGAGTAGTTCTTGTCTTGGATCAACTACTTTTGCAGCAGAACTGTACCATATAACGAAGCAAAAGAGCAATAATTATTCCTCCAGACCAATGAGTTATTGGCGTTTTAGGCATATTCAAACTAGCCGCAGATTGCAAGCTTTGATTAAACTGGTTTTTTGGAAAAGTTTTGTAGCAGGACTGACATTCGCTAACTGATTTTTTGCCAATTGGAAAGAATGGGATCCAATAGATGTGGGCGTACCTTCAAAAGGTGGAGACCTTCTGATTTGTAGTTGAATTGCAATTGTCGCATTTTGCATGTACCGTTTGTTGTCCTAATTGTTTTGCTTTTGCTCCGTAAAATATCATATGTAATGATTTAAATTGTGTCTTAATTTATTATGTAAAATATACTCTGCTAAAAGAGTCTGTTGTATTGTAATTCAAATAACCTAGATAGCTATTTGGGCATGCCTTTTTAGATTTTAGGTTTATTGTTAGATATACTTTAGCTCAATAAACCAGTGAACATTAAAGTTAAATAAATTTTTGACTGCCATACACTTACTCATAAATAAAGAAATCACCATATGCTTATACATGTGGATTTTCGTACCTTCAACTAGCAAGTAGTTTTATCCTTTTTTTTTGGATCAGGAACTATTAAAGAAAGTTTAATTTGTCTATGCTGAGAAAAATTGATATCAATTGTGATCTTGGAGAATATTATGGTTCACCAATGAATAGAACTGACTTAGATATCATGCCTTATATAAGTTCATGCAACATCGCTTGTGGCTTTCACTCTGGAGACCCTGTCTGTATTCAAGATACTATTGTAAATGCAATGACTCATCAAGTCAAGATTGGAGCACATCCCTCATTTCCAGATTTACAAGGGTTTGGTAGGAGAGATATGAATCTTTCTATTAAGGAATTAGAGGCTAATCTACTTTATCAAATATCCGCTATAAATGGAATGGTAGAAGCTGCAGGTGGGACACTTCATCATGTTAAACCACATGGAGCGCTATATAATCGTGCAGCCAAAGACGAGTCGTATGCAACAGTGATTATGGAATCAATATCTCGCATCAATCCAAACTTGATGGTGTACTGTTTGTCAGGGTCATCAATGGCATCAATTGCACAAAAAAAAGGAATACCTTTTAAATCTGAAGTGTTCATCGATCGCCAATATGAATCCGATCTGACATTGAGAAGTAGAAAATTAAATGGTGCTGTATTGGATCTTGAAAAAGCTATGGAACAATTCAGCATGTTTGTTGACAAATCTTCAGTCAAGGTTTCGACAGGAGAAGTAAAGACATTGCAAGTTGATACAGTTTGTGTACACAGTGATACAACAGACGCTTTAGAAATGGCCGAATTTGCATGTAACTATTTAAATAAAATCAATCTGTGAAATCTATCACGTTTTCTACATATAAATTCAAAGTAAGTGTTCTGAATGAGAATCATTATAGACTTGTCCCAGTAAAAAAAGACATTGGACAGTTGCTGCCATTATGGGCACAACAAATCCATAAAGCAAGTTTAGAAGGAGTGACGAATGTAAGCGGCACAGATGCTGAAATACTAATTATATCTGATACGCCATTAACAAAACACAAAGCATATTTTGCAAAATTATCAACTAAAATGCCCAAGTCTAAAACTTATGAAATACCTGTCTGTTTTGCCAAAGGTTTAGATTGGAATGATATTGAAACACAAACGGGGATGACCAAAAGAAAGATAATAAATGTTATTCTGAAAACAGAATTTACATTTAGTATGTATGGATTCTTGCCTGGGTTTATGTATTGTTTGGGCTTAGATACAGTGTCTATTGAAAGAAGAAATACTCCTCGTAAAAAAGTAGTTGCTGGATCATTCGCCATTGGCAATAAGTATGTTGGATTTTATAATATAGAGAGTCCAGCTGGTTGGAATGTTATTGGACAATCCCCTATAAAGTTATTTAATAAGAGCCAGCAAGACAATTGGATATCAATTGGAGATAAAATAAAGATCAAAAGCATCACACTCAAGGAGTGGACAGCGTTAAAAATTAAGCAATTAGATCTACACCAGTATCAAATATGAGTTACATCCAATTTATAAAACAAGGAATGCATACTTCCGTGCAAGATGCTGGAAGAAAGAATTGTGCAATTTACGGTATTCCTGAGTCAGGATATATGGATGCTATATCGGCAAACATGGCTAATTATCTTGTCGGAAATCCGGAAGGGAATTCGATTATTGAGTGTAGTTATATAGGACCAAAAATTTCTTTTGGGAAGAACTTTATTGTTGCATTGACAGGGGCGGATATGAACTGGAAAGTAGATGGTAATTCTGTCCCTCGATATACTTCTCTTTACATACAACAAGATAGTGTGCTCTCAGGAACAGCTGCTGTGACTGGAGTGCGTGCTTACATTGCGATACAAGGCGAGTGGGATGTCACAGAAGATTTTGGGAGCTCTTCCACATATGTAAATGCTGGGTATGGCGCACAAAATGGACAACTGATCAAAAAAGGTGATAAACTAAATTTCAACAAGCAAAGGTCTAAATGGGATTTCAGATACATTCCAGATGAAGAGAAACCTAAATTAAAAGCAGTCAAATATATTCCTCTGCACCGGGGACCGGATTGGCATTTATTAAATCAACGCAGTAAAGAATGTTTTATAAGAGATAAATGGTCTATTGGATCTGACAGTGACCGTATGGCGGCCCCACTTTTAGGTCACCAGGTGACTTTGAAGATGAAAGTTGAATTAGCGTCTACTCCTGTTTTTCCTGGGATTATCCAATTGCCAAATGATGGAAAACCTATCCTCTTGCTGCAGGATTGTCAAACAACTGGTGGTTACCCAAGGATAGCATATATCTCAAAGAAATCTCTCAGTGTGTTCAATCAAATTAGACCTGATGAAGAGTTTTACTTCTATTTTGTACCTGAGATAAAATAGCTTGTATACATCTTGTAGGGTGTATGCTAGGTGTTTGTCATACGTAAGTTGTAGACTCTAGAGTATCTTAGTGTTGTTAAGTAATTATATTTTGATTAGACCTACAGATAATAGAACATGAGATTTAGTCTCATACTTATCTAAACTGCGATTATCATTTACCAGTTTATCCGGTATGCAAATCTCCTAAGTATGGTCTCTGAATTTAAATATCTAAAAGTAAAAGAAGGACAACTCTCTGAAATAGAAACCTCAAAAATTTTGTATAAATGCGTCTTTCTGTCTATGAAAGAATTGAATAATTTATTATTCATTGCTAACAACACAGAGATTGTTATAGTCGAAGAAGTATTGTGCCCATTTTTAAAAGAATTCTGTTTCTATTTTGAATTGTATGAACTGAACTCTGCTTTGAGAAAACTTGAACACTCCATTCGACTAGGCATTTTCGACATTGCTAAGTATCACACATTTGTAAGACAATGGACAGTAGCTGTTTGTGGTCTTAGAAATAGATCAAGTTATGCCAGATACCGAATGCCAGCTGCAAGCTAATGGAACTGTTGTGGTTGGGAGATATTGATAAATGGTGCCGAGCGTGATATGGAGCCACAGGATCATAGACTATTTTACTATCGCTCTAATTCTTATTCTTGAATTAAAACATTAGTAGTAAACCTTAATCTTTGAGATATAATATGAATGCGATTTATTTCATTTGCGACAAACTATTTAAACGACAAACTTTGCATTTCAACCAACTGATTATTACTACCGCTCATGCCGTTTCGGACAGATGACCCTTGCTCATAGTATATCACATTGTGACTACCATCACCAGTAAGTAATAATTGTGCATCTTTCAATAGATAGATGACATTGTTAGACCCACCACTTACAGTACAAAAAGACTTTTCATCCATATAGATTTCAGAATTTTCTAATGAGGAGACTTGAAGGACTTTACCATCAAGGACAAGCAGTGCCTGATTGGTCACATTTTTCATAATGCCTTCAGCACGTTTGGTTTGTGGATTGAGCTCGATAGTTCTCACACCTGAATTTCTATTAGTCGTTGCATTTCCTTGATTAGTTGTTTGTGGTTGACTAGTCGTTGATGACCCATTCTTTTTTGGTAAGGTAACTGAACCATATTCTCCTAAGGAGATCTCTTTTTCTTGACTTCGGCTTTTCGTATCAGGTTGCTGTTGACGATTGGTATTTGTGCCAGAGTTTTCTTGTCGAGAAGTTAAAGAGCTTTGACTTTCTCCATTTTTTCTTGGTAAGTTAAGAGGCTCATCTTGATCACCATAATGTGGTTCGTCTAATGAACGATCAGAGCGAGAATCTCTTTCTGTTTGAATCTCAGAGTTATTAGCATCACTTGTATTACTCATTTTGAAAAATAGGTAAATACCTGCAAATATTAGGGCCATCCAAAAAAGCTTGTCTCTCATAGTTTTGATGTTACGTTCTAGTCATGAAACCACACTAATCTAAAAAGAATTTCGATAAGTAGGACTCTTTTTGATAAAAGACAAAAGTAGGATAAGTGCTTAGCTGTAAATTACTTTTCAGAAATATCAAAAAGGTAAAGAAGTATTAATATTATTGTCAATTGAATAACATAAAATCCAGTAATTCTGAAGGCTCTATTTTTACTATTACTACTTTGTTTTGCTTGTGCTACTGTCCCAAAGCAGGATGATATCACAACAAAGACAACTACAACAAAGGCAGCATCAACAAATCCAAACATATTGCTCATAGTAGTAGATGATTTGGGGTATGCTGATTTTTCTCCGTTTGCTGATCATGATAAAGCGATTAGTACACCAAACATATCGAGACTGGGACAACTCGGTACATCATTTAGCCAAGCCTATGTGACAGCGCCTGTTTGTAGTCCTTCGAGAGCAGGATTGTTGACAGGTAAAAATCAATTTAGATGGGATAAACCTGCCAGTTGGGGTCCAGGTTTGCCAGATGACATAAAAACATTACCAGAGTTTCTTAAAGAAGCTGGATATAGAACCGCCCGAATAGGTAAAAACGATTTAGGCAGAAATTTTCACAAAAATGACGTGAGAGAATATCCACTTAATCACGGGTATGATGAGTTTCTTGGATTTAGTGCACATGCTCACGACTACTGGCACAATTCACAATCGATAAAAGATCGTACACCTGATCCCTTCGGCACGAGTGCCTTGCTAGGACCACTCATGTACAACATGTCCGAGAAGAGCTATGAAGAAGGTTATCTGACAGATATATTGACAGACGAGTCTATCGACTATATCAATCGACCTCATGAGCAACCATTTTTTCTGACGCTTTCTTATAGTGCAGTGTATCATCTGATACACGAAGTGCCACAAAAGTATTTGGATAAATATGGAGCTAAGCCTATTCCAAATTATGAGCCAGACAGCATGCTTGCATTTAATAAGCACGCACCTGGTAGTTATAGTGCATACTATGATAAGTATTCAAGAGTAGGGGATATTGCTGCTGATGAGTTACGTGCCTATTATCTAGCTAATCTGGAATGTCTGGATGATAACATTGGCCGAGTTTTAGATGTTTTAGAACAAAAACGACTCTTTGAGAATACCATCATTGCGTTTGTTTCTGATAATGGTGGATCACCCTTAACTGGTGCAAATAACAGTCCTCTGACAGGAGGAAAATATTCACTTTGGGAAGGAGGTATACGCGTACCAATGATTGTTATTTGGCCTGAAAAATTTGATGCTGGTGCTGTAGATGATCGGTACATCTCAGCGACAGATATAATGCCTACAATGATGTATGCTGCTGGACTTGATGTTGCTGATTCATTGGATGGTAGGAGCTTACTCAAACCTGATCCCAATCGATTGTTGGTTTGGAAGTGGCAGAAGACATGGGCGGTAAGACAAGGAGATTGGAAATTGACAAATGCTCATGAAAACCATTGGAAGAGCGATCCATCTGTGCAGTATATTGCACCCATAGTCGATAATAAGGAATTGAAACTTTTCAACATCACTCAAGATCCTGGCGAACGTGAAGATATGGCTAGCAAGTATCCTGAAAAAGTAAAATCACTAGAGGAAGCTTATAATAATTGGATTGATAAAAATGTCGGAAAATAATTCAAAGTTAGCTGGCTATGTAAAGATTAAATTTGGGATCATACGTTCCTAAATTTTGCGATGTTTGTCTAAAATATAGATGATTCAGTCAAAGTTGTAAATGACTCTAAAAATTTCATTCCTCTATAGGAATTTCCTTTTTCATTCAATTTAGGACTCCATACAGCTAAACAATATTTATCTGGATGCAAGGCAATTATTCCTCCGCCAACACCACTTTTACCAGGCAGCCCCACTTTAAATGAAAATTCTCCAGACTCATCATAAAAGCCACATGTTTGCATGATTGCATTTATTCTTTTTGATTTACTGACACTGAGTACGCCATCATTTTCTCTTGTTTTAAATTCGTCATGAGCTAAAAACATAAAGGCTTGTGTCAATTCTTCACAACTCATTTCTATAGAACACATATGGAAATAAAAATCTAAAACTTCATTTGCATCATTTACAATATTCCCAAATGACTTGATATAATTACAAAGGGCAATGTTTCGATACCCGACTGATTTTTCAGATGCAGCAATTGATTCCGAATAATTGATCTCATCATTAGAGGATAAATCTCTGATAAAATTTAAGAAATCTTTCGCTGGATCTTTTAGTTTGCTAATCAGTATGTCACAAATGACCATTGCTCCTGCATTGATGAGTGGATTTCTGGGTATGCCTCCATCCGTTTCCAATTGTATTAAGGAATTAAAGGGATTCCCTGAAGGTTCTACGCCCACTCTTTCCCAAATGCGATCTCCTTGAAGTTTATAGGCTAAACTTAGGGACAATACTTTTGATATACTTTGTATAGAAAATTTCGTTTTATCATCTCCGACTCCATAATGCTCGCCTTCAATCGTCAGTAAATGTGCACCAAATTTATCTGGGTTTACAGTAGATAGTTCTGGAATATATTGAGCTACTTTTCCTTCATTATTTTCAATAAGGATCTGTTGATAAATTTTAGTTAGAATTTGATAACAATTTATTTTGGGTTTCATGAGGGTCTTTGTTAATTCTTTACTGCTTTATCGCCGTATTCTAAACTTAGTCTACATTAATCAGTTTTGCCAGACTCGCAGGGATGGATACTTTTTTCTGACCTACGTTTATAAGTACTGCCGAATCATTGATGGCATCTATTTGAAAAGAAGTGTTTGGCATCAATCCTAGCTCCCAAAGATCACTTTCTATAGTATTGTTAATTTGTTTGGTTGCAATCCTTGCTCTGGCTTTTGGTTTAAGTTTGAGTAATGGATTGAGAGGCCGATTTTGGCGTTGAGGGATTGGAGAACCATGAGGGTCTTTTTGTGGGTAACCTAAAACTTTGTCCACTTCATCTACGACTTCTTCTGTTAGAAAGTGCTCTAATCGCTCAGCATCAGGATGTATTTGTTTGTCCGTTAATCCAGTTTTATTTACTAAATAAGTTTCCCATAGTCTGTGTGCACGCACGAGCTGTTCTGCGTTTTCTTTTCCTTTGATGGTAAGAATAATATTATCTCCTTCCTGTTGTATCATTCCTTCTTGATCCAGTATTTGTACATGTTTACCGATAGCCCTTTTTGAGATGTCTAATTTTTCAATAAGAAAGGATAATGGCAGACGTTTACCTGCGGCTTGTTTGACAGCGAGTTTGATAATGTCTTCTTGATCAATTTTCTGCTTTTGATTTAGTCGTGATCTGTACTTTGACAGTATGCCTTTTTCTGGTGCAAATATCGCTGCAAGAAAATAGACGAGTGTAGCGATGATACACATGGCTGGTCCCGGAGTGGTATTTAAAATGATCGCTAAGATGAGTCCCAATATTGCTGCTAACAATCCAAATAGACCAGATAAGAAAATCACACTCTTGAGTTTGTTGCTGAGCAAAAGTGCCGTAGAGGCTGGAGTAATCAGCATTGCTACTACCAAGATGACGCCTACCGAGCGAAGACTAGAGACAACAGCAAAAGACAACAAGAGCATTAAGAAATAATGGATGAATTTTACGGATATACCCATCGTTTCCGCAATGATTGGTTGGAATGTGGTGATGAATAAGTGCCTGTAAAAGATAACGATACTCAATAAAGTAAAAATTAATGTAGCAGCTGTGAGAATAATATCCTCATTTGATATGCCTAGGACAGTACCAAAAAGAAAGTCTTTCAAATCAAGATGCACACCGCCTCCTGGCCGATTGCTGATATAAGAAATACCCATAACTCCTAAAGAGAACATACTGGTAAACACTATACCAATAGCGGCATCATTCTTTGTCTTTACATTGTGCTGAATCCATGTAATGCCAACTGCAGCAATCAATCCAGCAATAACAGAACCAATAAAAAAGCCAATAGTGCTATAACCAACAAGGACAAATGCAACAACAATTCCGGGTAAAATGGCATGAGACAAAGCATCTCCAATCAATGACATATTTCGCAATACAATGAATGCGCCGATCACTCCGCACATGATTCCTACCATGGACGAAGCCAGTAATGCACGCAACACCCATTCTGCTGATATTATATCAATAAAATTTTGCATATTCACAAAAATAAGAAAAATCTAATAATTATTTTAGAGTAATCTAAATTTATTCCAACATCTCAGCAATTAAGCCCTCTTTGAGTGCGAACGGGGACACTGTGATTGCACTGAATGTTTGTTGTTGGAGCACAAAATCAATCAACAGAAAGGAGACAACAATCAATGTTGCTCTCTGCTCTGGAATCCCTGGAAATTGTAATATGTCTTTCAATTCTAATGGTAAAATCTGCTTAAATATTGAGTAAAATTGATCTATTTGGAAAGTGGAGATATCTGTGCGTTTGACTTTCCCTTCTAGCACACTTTGTAACACCTCATATGATCCACTTGCACCGACTAATGTGATTGGGCCATCGATGGTTTTTAAAAACCCCGTCAATTCTTTTAATTCATTATCTAGAAATTGTTGGATGGATATTATATCAGTATCACTAATTGGATCAGAATGCTGAAATTGGTTGAACAATACCATAACCCCAACCTTAAAACTGTTCATGAATTGAACAGAATTGTTCTTAGTGATAATAAATTCTACGCTACCTCCACCGATATCCATGATGCAAAACCATCCGGAATCTAAATTAACAATTTGTTTAGTGCCTTTATAAATCAAAGTCGCTTCTCGATTGCCTTGGATTATTTCGGGAGTGACACCTAATTCTCTAGAAATATAATCTGTAACAATAGAGCCATTCGAGGCTGTGCGTAGTGCTTCCGTACCTATTATTCTTAATTCATCAGGTGGATATTCAGTAAATATTTCTTTGAAGCGGTCGATGGCACTTTTTGCTCTAACCAGTGGTTCGTCTCCGATCTTTGTCATACCGTTCTCTGCAAGAATGACATATTGGCGCTCGCGGAATACCTCTTTTAGTGTATCGTCAGGATCGTCAACCTCACAAATGAGAAGATGAAACGTATTTGTACCAAGATCAATGCAGGCTAATCGTTTCACTTAGCTGGAGCAGGATTCATCGCTTGAGTAAACATTCGTTGATAGAATCCGATGCCTTGATCTGTCATGGCATTAAAATGTGTTTGTCGATTCTCGTCGTTAGTAAACGCATAGAAATAGCAGTTTTCTGTGAAGAATAGATCTGCTTCTTTTATGATTTCTCCTTTTTGCTGAAACACAAGGTGTCCGATTGCTTTGCAACTTGCAGGTACTTCTTTTGGACCTTCATTACTGATAAAGGTGACCGCTGCTTTTACAGCATTAGGATCACTTTGATTCATACTAAATTGGAAATCAAAGAAAATATAATCCAAATAGTCTGCGGTTTCATAAAGTTGTATGATTTCTTCTTTGCTTATCGGAGGTAAAATCTTTTGTGTTGCGGCTGAATTTTCTTTCACACTAGTATCTACAGCTGGTTTTGTTGATTCTTTGCAAGAGCCAGCAATTAGTAAAAGAACAAATAGGAGGTATATATAATGATTCATCATAAGTGGTATTCAACCCGAAAAGTAACGAAATATCCAAAAAGACCTCTTACAAGTACATCTGGATCATTGAATAAAGCTGTTACCGAGCGTGTATATCGCAAATTAATGCCTAGTTTTTTATTAAATCTATAGCCTAAGCCCACTAAAAAGCTGACATCATTATTGGCAAAAAGGTCAACATCATCTTCAAAAAATGAATTGCTCGCCTTTGCATTATATAAATAAGCATAGGATAGACCTACATCTGCTCTAACTTTATGATATGAATCATCGACAAGCCAATCCATGAATGAGATAACAATTGGTAACTCGATGTAATTGAGTGATATATTAGAATCTACTGTCGGAGAACCCAAACGGATACTAGAACGGCTACCTCTTTGTGATAATAGAAATTCAGTAGATAAGTGCAATTTTGGTTTCAGAAAGTAACCTACTTTAACTCCACCATGAAGTCCAAATTTATTAAATCCTGCCAGGTCATCACCGTCAATTTGAGCAGCATTGAAACCAGCCAATATGCTTGCATCAAAACCTTGAGCAAAATTACTGCTACAGAAACAAAGAGAAAGGAAGAATATCACGTTCTTCATAAGCTTAAAAGTATGGCTTTTAAACAAGCTTTTTAGTCAAACGAAAGGAGGTAGACAATTGTTTGAAACTTTCATATAGAGATTTTTTATAATTCATCATCATATTATAGAAATTATAATATATTTGCTCATATAGAAATTAACCGTAATATATTCTAAATGGCGTATAAGAAGAGTGAGTTAGTGAGATTGGAGTCAGTGGTCAAAGAAAGCGGCTTTGCAATTCGATATGAAAGAGGAAGTTTTGAGTCTGGTCATTGTATCGTCAATGAAAAGAAAGTCATTATCATCAATAAATTCTTTCGACTTAAGGCTAGAATCGACTGCTTAGAAGATATTATAAAAGAACTTCATATAACTCAAGATCAAGATAAGCCTGATCAACTTGAAATGTCTGAACTTAAAGTAGCATAAAATTGTAGCTTTAGATCTAATAAAGCGATTTGCAATTGAAAGTGAATGTTACATTTCTTGGTACTGGTACTTCTCAAGGAGTTCCTGTGATCGGTTGTCAATGTGACACATGCGCATCAGAGGATAAAAGAGACACTCGCCTCAGATGCTCAGTACATGTTCAAGTAGATGATACTTCTATCGTTATCGACACTGGTCCCGACTTCAGGTATCAAATGCTGAGAGCTAATGTAACATCTCTAGATGTAGTACTGATTACTCACGAGCACAACGATCACATCATAGGTATAGATGACATTAGATCGTTCAACTTTTTACAAAGAAAAGACATGCCTCTTTTTGCTACCAATAAAGTAATCAATGAGCTGAAACAGAGATTCAACTATGTTTTTGGCGATAGTCAGTATCCTGGTATACCTAGGTTGGTGACACATCCGATCACACCTAATAAAGCATTTGAGATTAATGGGGTTCGCATTCAGCCCATTCAAGTGATGCACGGCAAGCTACCAGTACAGGGATTCAGAATTGGAGATTTTACATATGTGACAGATGCTAATTTTGTTGATGAGGCTGCGAGAGAATTAATCAGAGGGAGTCAGGTTTTTGTTATAAATGCCTTGAGATTTAAAGAACATCATTCTCATTTTAATGTTGATCAAGCTGTAGCATTAGCTAAAGAGCTTGGTGTAAGACAGACCTATATTACGCACATCAGCCATCATATGGGAAAGATTGAAGATTGGCAATCCAAACTTCCCGAAGGTGTCTTTTCGGCAGTTGACGGACTTTCTTTAGCAATTGAATCAGCGTAAGCCACTTTGCTCACGTTATTTTTATATATTTAAATGAAACTCAGTTTGTGACATTGAGAACATTATTTTTAATAACTACGACCATATTTTTATTTGCATCTGATGTAAGTGGACAACAAACACCACAGTTTAGTCAACAGATGTTTAATAAATATCAATTTAATGCAGCTTATGCTGGATTTGATAGATCTCTCAGCATTACAGGTAGCAGTAGATCACAGTGGGCCACATTTGATGGCGCACCGACGACTCAGAATTTCAATGCGCACCTTCCTTTTTATATATGGAATGGAGGCATCGGCATTAGTCTTGAAAATGATAAAATTGGACAATTCTCCTCAACAAGCATATCACTATCATATAATTACGTTTACGAATCGCCAATAGGATTATTCTCAGCAGGTATACGCCTTGGTGTTTTGCAGAATCGCTTGAATGCGAGTCGATTAACAACACCTGATGGTATTTATGAAGGCAATAGCATCAACCACAATGATGGTGTTCTAGCTAATCGAGATATTACTGGAAGTGCACCTATATGGAGTTTTGCTGGCTACTACATTAATGATTTATTTGAAACAGGCTTGAGTATTAGCGATGTTCCCAATCATGTCACCGCTATTGGTGACATTGACCTAGAGAGAACCACCGTAGTAAATTGGTTTGCTGAGGCTAATATTCCGATCAATTATGACATTACCATATTGCCATCAGTTTTTGTAAAATCAGATTTCGCACAGACCCAAGTCGACCTGTCGGGAATAGCCAATTACAGGAATCAATATTTTGGTGGCCTAGGCGTAAGGGGCTATAATGCAAATTCATTGGATGCAGTTGTTTTCTATGCGGGACTAAGATTCAATAGAAAATATAAACTAACCTATAGTTATGGTCTGGGAATCAATGGATTACAGCAATTTCATGAAGGCACCCATGAGTTTGTTTTGAATTATAATCTGCAAAAAATCATCGGTTTAGGTCTTCCTCCAAAGGTTATCTACAACCCTAGATTTTTATAACTGCAAATAAACTTTACAAAAGCGCCTTATTTTTTACCTTTTTATGTAATAATGAGATAAAACTACCGTTTGTTAAACGTCTGTCTAGACATATTAATCAAATAGACGCTAAGAAATTATCTCAATCAGAACCATGTTTTTTGTAACTAAAACTAAATTTGCAACTTTTCTAGGATTGCATCGTCAGAAGTCTAACACATCGTATAAAATGAAGCAAATAGTATATTCTTTTTTAGCTCTACTCCTCATCGCAGGATTATCCTCTTGTGGGAAAAGTAATTCAGGTCAATTGGTAGGCGTAGATAAGAGACCAAGCTGGGGTAAAGGAATCAATCCATACGGCATGGTTTACGTGCCATCTGGAACGACGCATATAGGTCAAAGTGATCAAGATGTGTTTAGTACATATACTCAAAGACCTAAAGCTATATCCATCAGAGGCTTCTTTATTGATGACACAGAGATTTCCAATAATGAATACAGACAATTTGTCAATTATGTCAAGGATAGTGTCGCACATGTTGTTATGGGAGATATCCTAGAAGATGATTTTGGAAATGAATCTGTTGATTGGGATTATGATATCGACTGGCAAGACGAGACACTTGATGAGCTTTTTTATCAAGGAGATATGGCAATAGGTACAAAAAGAGAACTTGATACTCGCCAACTCAACTATAAATGGCAATGGATTGATTGGAAGAAAGCTGCATCAAAGTCATTTCAGGGGACTAGATCTGATTTGATCAACAAACAGGAAGTGAATGTTTTTCCAGATACATTAACATGGATAAGAGATTTTTCATATTCCTATAACGAGCCATTTGCAAGAAATTATTATTGGCATTCAGCTTTTGATGATTATCCTGTGGTAGGGATTACTTGGAAACAAGCTAGAGCATTTTGTGATTGGAGAACACAATTATGGAATAGTGGTGGTGGAGAGCAAAATACAGAAGTATTCAGATTGCCTACCGAAGCTGAGTGGGAGTACGCAGCAAGAGGAGGTCACGATTTAGCGCCGTACCCTTGGGGCGGATATTATGTTAGAAATGCTAAAGGATGTTTGTTGGCAAACTTCAAACCTGGAAGAGGTAATTATGTAGAAGATGGCGGAGAGACAACTGTACCAGTGACAGCTTATTTCCCTAATGATTATGGCTTATATAATATGTCAGGAAATGTGGCAGAATGGACAGAAACGGCTTATTATCCACAAGCATATTCTCATGTCCACGATATGAATCCTGATTTGAAATATGATGCTAAAGAAGATGATCCTAAAGCCTTAAAGAGAAAAGTAATCAGAGGTGGTTCATGGAAAGATATTTCATATTATCTGCAAACAGGAACAAGACACTGGGAATACCAAGATACAGCAAAATCATACATTGGATTTAGATGTGCGCTTACATTCTTGGGCAGATCTCTAAACGATTTCAAGTAGGCTTAATTGGCATCCACAAAGACGTATAAAACCGACAATAATCAGAAAAAACACTATCTGTCTTCGGAGTACTATTTACTTTGGAAAAATAGAACTATAGCTATCTGCGTTTGACATTTATTAAATCATAATACTAACAGTAAAACGATAATAAAAAATGAGTTTTTTAAAATCCAAATCCTTTAAATACCTTAAGAATTTAATCATTGGTGTTGGTGCAGCACTCGTAATGATTGGCGCACTCTACAAGTTACAATCGTGGGAAATGCCAGTTTTTGGGGGTCAAAAGTTTGACTTCTTAACAATTGGTTTGTTAGTCGAAGCCTTTATCTTTTTATTTCTAGGTTTGATTGGTCCAGAAAAAGATTATTACTGGGAAAAATTATACCCAGGTTTAGATCAACATGCTGCAAATTTAAGCCCATTAAGTGCTGGCCCAGCTGCATCTAATTTTGCAAACGTTGCTCCACTTAATGGTGAAGTTGTTGAAGGACAACTGGGAGGGATGCTAGACGAACTGAGAGGCATGTCAAAAAGTTTAGGCTCTCTTAAAGCATTGCAAGAAGTTGATTTCTCTCAAACAGCAGAGAACGTAAGAGCTATGAGTGGCTTCTCAGCGAAGCTCAATGAGGCGATGTTAGATCTTGATGCTTCTGTAGCTGAAACTAAAGTGTATAAAGAGCGCATGCAGACGATGACACAAAACATTGATTCATTGAATAAAAACTTAAATTCATTGAATGGTGTGTATGGCAATGTGCTAAGTGCTTTTCAAAAAAACTAAATAACCTTTAAAAGATAATATATGTCAATTCCAAAGGAACCGCGTCAACTAATGATCAATGTCATGTATTTGGTATTGACTGCATTACTTGCGCTAAACGTTTCTGCTGAGATATTCAATGCATTTAAAATAGTCGATAAAGGTTTGATTAAATCTAATGAAGCTATTGAAAAAGCTAATATTCCTTTACCAGATATTATTCGGACTGGTGCCAAGAAAAAGGCTTCTCTTGCAAAGTATGCTGACCTGATAGATCCATCAAGAAATCTCTCTCGTGGGATGAGTGATGAGATTGATGCGATTATTGACGAATTGATAGATTCTGCTGGTGATCAAGATGGTTCAGTAGGTGATGGTGATTACATTACCACTAGTTCTGGTGTCACTAAATTGAAAGGTGAGAAGAATAAGGATGTGACAACTCGTAAGTTAGTTTATGGTGATGAAGGTGAAAACTTGAAGCAAAAATTAATTGAGTTCAAGAATAACATGGTTGAACTTGCGGATGAGGAAGACAGAGAGACTTTATTGACTCAACTACCTACCATTGTGGATGATGAAACGTGGAGGAAAAAAATTGGTGTTAAATCTTGGTCTGAATTTAACTTTAAACAAATGCCAGTTCAAGCGACTATTCCCATTTTGAGAAAATTTCAAAATGACATCAAAAGTAGTGAGTCCTCGTTTTTAAATTATTTAGCAGGAAAGGTTGGCACCACTACCGAAGTGGTCCTTGACAAATATGCTGTCGTTTCTGCACCAGAAAAATCTTACATCATTAAAGGTGAAAATTATAAGTCTGAATTATTTCTTGGTGCGTTTGCTGGTGAGGATTCTAAAACAGACATTAAAATAAGCATAAATGGTAGGAATCTACCTCTAAGAGACGGAGTTGCGACCTACACAGTACCTACTTCTAGTACAGGTGTCAAGCGATATACGGCTACTGCCAAAATCACTAATCCGGCCACAGGGGAGGTTAAAACAGTGAACAAAGAATTTGAATACGAAGTAGGAGAGAGATCTGTTTCCGTATCAGCAGCAAAAATGAATGTCTTTTACATTGGTGTTGATAATCCAATTGAGGTATCAGCAGCAGGAGTAGCATCTAACCAAGTCAAAGTCTCTATGGGAGGCGGTGGTGGTGGTACTATCAGCAAGAATGGTGATGGTACTTACAATGTTAAAGTAACGAGTCCAACACCGAAAGGTCAATTTGCTAAAGTAAATGTTACAGCGCCTGGATTGAGTGATTCGAAGTTGTTTAGAGTGAAAAGAATCCCTGATCCAGTACCAATGTTGGGCAAGAATAAAAAATCCGTCATGGGGAATGGCGAATTCAAAGCATACAGTAGCTTAAGAGCTGATCTATCAGGCTTTGATTTTGATGCTAGATGCACTATTAAAGGATTTAGATTGGTTTATGTCGAGAAAAGACAAGATGCCATTCCCAATACGAATGTGGGAGGTAAATACAATGCACAAACACAAGCCTTGGTCAATAAAGCAAAACCAGGAGATAGATTTTTCTTTGAAAACATAAAATGTACTTGTCCAGGTGATGCAGCAGCGAGAGATTTGGGTACAATTGGTATTACTATTAAGTAGACACAACATCAAGATATTTTGATTATGAAACAATCACTTAAATTCTTACTTACATTTAGTTGTCTTTTCATGTGTATTGCAATGCAAGCACAAAATGAAAAAGATGCACTAATGATCACTGAAGCAAGTGAGCCATTAGAAGAGTACTATATCGATGATATCGTACATCGTACCTTAATGGTGGACAATGGAGTATTGCCATGGGAGCATGTGCGTGAAGCAGATGTTGCATGGACAAAAAAAATCTGGAGAATTATTGATGTGAGAGAGAAGATGAATCTTCCGTTTCAATATCCAGGTATGCCAATGTTTCAGATTCTAAAAGAGATGGTAGAAAATGGAGATGCAAAAGCATTTAGAGATGATGAGTTTAAGGAAGAGTTGTTACCTTCTGATATCGCAGATCTCGTTTCTAATCAGGATACAATCGTTGTATTTAATGATGAGACATATGAAGAGGAAGTGAAAATAGTATCTAATGATCTTAACTTTGAAAACATCAACAGATACAGAATCAAAGAAATCTGGTATTTCGATGAGGAAGCATCAGTAATGAAACCTAGAATTTTAGGTATCGCCCCTATCTTGGATGAGTTTGATCCTGAGACTGGATTATTCAAATATACAGTGCCATTATTTTGGGTGTATTATCCAGAAGCTAGAGAGACACTTGCCAAATTCCAAGTATTCAATGAATTCAATAATATGGCACCGATGTCTTGGTATGATCTCTTTGAAGCTCGATTTTTCAGCAGTTACATCTATAAAGAAAATAATGCTCTAGATCAATCCATAAAGAATATTTATGAGGACGGTATCCAAGCATTGTTAGAGTCAGATAAAATAAAAGCAGAGTTATTCAATTTCGAACACGATTTGTGGGAATATTGATCTGCATATAGAATAATTGAAAAGCGCCCATTGTCTCTATGATGATGGGCGCTTTTTATTTATTGAAGCGTTTATAAAACTTCATTTGCCAATAAATGACACTTATCAAATGACAATTATAAAGCCTGCGGCAACAGTCATGCTCATTCGCGAAAATGAAGCATCTATTGAGATATTGTTGGTCAGGAGAAATACGACACTAGCATTTGCATCGGGCTTTTGGGTTTTCCCTGGAGGAAAAATTGATCCTCATGAATTAGATGTATTTTCAAATGAATTAGATGCAGCAAAAGTCGCTGCAGTACGAGAAGTAAAAGAGGAAAGTAATTTGGATATTGATCAAGCCTCCATTGAATTTTTTGTTCATTGGACCACTCCAGTTATGCAGAAAAGACGGTTTTCCACTTACTTCTTTCACGCACTTGAGTCGAAGAATCAAACAGTTTCTGTTGATGGCTCTGAAATTCTGGAGCACAGATGGCTGACACCAGAGGGTGCATTGGCGTCGGCTAAGAAAGGTGAAATAGCGCTTCTCCCACCAACTTTTGTGAATATAGAGCGAATCATGCACTGCAAGACTTATACTGAAGTACAAGAAGAGTTGAGCCGAGTAAAACCAATCTTTGTAACCCCATCGATAGGTTTGAAAGGTGATTTTGTTCATTGCATGTATGAAGGCGATATCGGATTTGAAAGTGGCAACCCTGATACCTTAGGGTCAAGGCACAGATTTATCTACAATTTCAAAAAAGGAGAATACGTCTTCGAGTACAGTGATTGTCTTGAGTATTATCCATTGAATGGAATTAAGAATAATTAGAACACTCATTGTTATTTAAGTCCTAAATGAAAGCTTCTACTTCTGGCTTTGGATTCATTTGTGTCAATAAATACATTAGCACGATGTTACAAATTAATAGCAATTTGTGTCATAAAATTAAGTTGTACTTTTAATCATTGAGAACCAACAATAATCTGGGGTGGCAAGTATTCAACTTAAATCCGGTGATAAGTACGATATTCCCAAAGAAGGAAGTCTTGGACTTCTAGCGCTAGGTGATATAGGCCTAGAAGCATGGAGGGCTGCAAAAAGAAATGAAAAAATACAAATTGATATTCAAGAAAAACCAAAACTTGAAACTGGAAAACAAAAACTTGTATTAATTGGGTGGGATGCTGCTGATTGGAAAATCATCAATCCAATGCTAGACAAAGGATTGATACCCAATTTAGCAAAACTGATACAACAAGGGACAATGGGTAATTTAGCTACATTAGACCCTCCATATAGTCCAATGCTATGGACATCAATAGCCACAGGAAAACGAGCGTATGATCATGGGATACATGGCTTTTCAGAAGTTGATGCAACAGGTAAACATGTACAACCAGTGATGAGTTCCTCCAGAAAGGTGAAAGCAATTTGGGATATCCTCGGTGAAAGAAATAAACGTTGTCATGTTGTTGGGTGGTGGCCCAGTCATCCTGCTGAGAAATTAACTGGAATTAGTATTTCAAATTTATTTCAAAAGAGTAAAGGTAAAACAAGAGACGAGTGGAATTTACCGTATGGATCAATATATCCAAAAGATCTAGAAGATCGATTCAAGAATTTAAGAATTCATGCAAATGAACTAACAGAAAAGCATCTTCTACCTTTTATACCTGAAGCGTGGAAAATTAATCAATCAAAAGATAGACGCTTGCAAGCAGTAGTAAATATAACTGCTGAAACTTCTACACTTCACAGTTCATTTACAAATATTCTGCGTCTAGAAGACTATGATTTTGCGGCGCTTTATTTGGATGGCATTGATCACTATTGTCATGGATTTATGAAATATTTTCCGCCACAAAGACCGCACATTAGCAAGCCAGATTATGATCTTTATAAACATGTTATTACATCTGCATATAGATTCCACGACATGATGCTAGGTCGGATAATGGAATTAATTCCAGATGATGCGACCGTACTCTTAATCTCTGATCATGGATTTCAGCCAGACCATTTAAGACCAAAGAATATTCCAAAAGAACCTGCGGGTCCTGCACATGAACATAGCCCTTATGGTATTATTGTAGCCAAAGGACCTGGTATTAAAAAGGACGAACTCGTATTTGGCGCAAGTGTGATAGATATCACTCCGACAATATTGAAAATTTTCGACCTCCCTATAGCCAACGACATGGAGGGCCGAATTTTACATAATTTATTTGAAACGTATTCACCTTCAGAAAAAATAAATACATACGAAACTTCTAAACTATTTTCACCAAACACAACAGTGTCAGATGAGGTGAAAGATCAACTAATGAGCCATCTCATTGATTTAGGATATGTAGAAGACAATGCAGATAGTAATGAACAAAAGTTAAAAAGAACACAAGATGAATGTGATTTCAATTTAGCTAGAGCATATTTAGAAGGGAGAAAAATAAAAGAAGCTGAACAAATATTAAAACACTTATTTGATACAAACAAGCAGACACCTAGATATGCTATTAGGCTAGCAGCATGCTATCAAATGCAAGGAAAGAATGATGAGGCAAAAGAAATAATCTTACACTTAAAAGATTTAGGTGTGTATTCTGAAGAAGCTATCTATATATTTGAAGGCAGTCTATTATTAGGCACAGGAAAGCCACAAGAAGCGATTAAAAAATTTAAATCTGCAGCTATAAAAGTGAATGAAAATTCTAGCGAATTGAATCATCAAATTGCTCAGTGCTACCTTCAACTAAATAGACATAGTGAGGCAATAAATTGTCTGGAAAAAGAATTAGAAAAAAACTATGATAACCCACTAACTCATCAACTAATCTCTTCTAGTCACTTTCGAGAAAAGAATTATAAGGAAGCTGCAGAATATAGCCTTTCAGCTTTAGGGCTTCAATATAATAATGCTCAAAATCATGCAACGTTAGGAAGAAGCCTGTATCACTTAGGACAATATAGTGATGCTGCACATGCTTTGGAACAATGCCTGAAATTAACACCAGAAAATAATTTTATTAGAGAATTACTTATTAATATTTATAGAACTCAGCTCATAGATAATGAAAAAAGTAAATTACACGCGGAAAAATTAAAAACCAGCTATAAAGGTGAAGTATTTGTGGTTTCAGGATTGCCAAGATCTGGCACTTCTATGTTGATGCAAATGCTGACAAAAGGAGGACTAGAATCATTTACTGACAATAATAGAAAAGCTGATGAAAATAATCTAGAGGGATATTTTGAACATGATTTAGTAAAACATCTTCACAATAATTCAAATTGGATAGGCCTAGCTGATCATAAATTAATCAAAGTCATAGCCCCAATGGTGAAGCATTTACCTTTAAATTATAAATATAAAATAGTATTTATAGAAAGACCTCTAGAAGAAGTAGCGACAAGTCAAATCAAAATGTTAGACCGCTTAGGGCATAAAAAGACTCAGAATACTGAGTTGCAAGGTGCTCTCGAGAAAACAGCTCATAACACTAAATCATGGTTAAAGGCTCGTCAAAATATGGATGTCTTATATATTCATCATAATGATGTAATCAAAAACCCAATAGCCGCTTCAGCTGAAATGAATAAATTCTTTAATGGACAACTTGAGATAGAAACAATGGCAGCTTGTGTAAAACCAGAACTTTATAGAGAAAAAATGAAATAAGTGTTGTCTTAATAATGCAAATATACTATTTTAGAAAATGAAAAAGATTCAAAAAACCTTCTCTTCAGAAATTAAAGCATCTACTTCTGATCATATCAAAATGGATCTCGACAATTATAGAAGAACAGAAGTTAACATACAAAATAATTCATTTACTAAAGGTGAAAGTCTAAGTGCACCATTATCACAAGTATTTACTTTGGCAACATTTATGCTGTCTCCTTTTATTGTCAATGGGCAATGCTTAGTCAGTTCACGAGCTATTGATATAAACAGAGATGGTGTTGCAGACATGTCCATTTATACAACTTTTAGAACCAATGGGTATTCTGGTGCTATTCGCTCAGTTTCGCAAATTAGAGCTAGGGGTATTAATCCTGCAGACAATGTGAAGTTTTTTGGAACACAATTTTTTCCTCGGTCATGTTATTACAACAGCTGTGTATTTCCAACACCTGATGGTGCTATTTCAGGAATAATGTCTGGAAATGTCGCTGTACTTTATGAACGAATCACCTCATGTACTTCATCTTTTATTACAGTCAAGAATACAAATACTTATACAATCTCAAATAATGTCTACACGACTTGCACAACTTATGTTGATTTTGCAACCTACTGTCAACCAACAATTATAAATGGTAATTTTGAATTGGGTACACCTGGCACGCTGGCATTTCAATTTAATAATCAAGAATTTCATTTCATAGAATTAACAATTGGTTCAAATCCATTAGTAAGTAAAGTCGATGGTGCAATTGCTCAGCCATGTGATAATGGTTGTCAGGATACTTTAGAATTGACGTGCAATGAAGTTTTTCCAATTGATTCGTATAAAGCAGAAAATAGAATCGAAACCAATGACATCGTTGATGTTTCTCAAATGGTAGAGTTAACAGCTGGTGCAGAAATTGAGATGCTTCCTGGGTTTGAAGTTATATCTGGCGGAGAATTTTTAGCTGAAATAGATCCCAATTGCCAATAGGATTTATATAGAAATAAAATTGCCAGTACTTTAGAGAACAATTATATTCCTTCCATAAGTTGGCAATAACTCAACGGCTCCTTTTAATTGACGGAATAATGATATAGTATATTATAGACTAAGCGGAATTAAGAATAATTAGATCATTCATTGTTAGTTGAGTTCATACCAAAGTAGACCATTATAGAAATTATTTAGCTAACCTTTTACCCACTCTCATCGTTGAGAATACTCTTGAATAATAGCATTCACTGGGTTTCTCACCTTGATAAAAACTAAAATCTTTTGCTAATAAAAGTCTCGATTCACTTTCTTTTGGTGTAAATGGGAACTTCTATTTATAGATTTGGCTTACATTAGTGTTAATAAATACCACAATACATGAGATGGCAAGGCAAAGAACAAAGTCGTAACGTTGAAGACAGGAGAGGAGAGTCTTCTCGTGGCGGAAGAGTCGGAATAGGTGGAGGCTTAGGAATAGGTGCAATACTAATCGCAATATTGATATTTTTTTTAGGTGGAGATCCATCTGGTTTTTTACAGCAAGCTGGTAGTCAAGCACCAACTCAGACACAACAACAGTCTGATGAACCTTATGTTGGAACAGAACAAGAAGAAGCGTTAGCCGATATTGCCGGTGTGGTTTTAAAAGAAACCGAAGATGTATGGGGCCGAATTTTTCCTGAACAATTAGGCAAACGATATACACCTGCAAAGCTGGTTTTATTTGAACAGCGAATCAATTCTGCTTGTGGTATGGCTGGATCTCAAACTGGTCCCTTTTACTGCCCTGGAGATAGCAAGGTATATTTAGATGTAGACTTTTACGAACAACTGAAACGAAATTTTGGTGCACCAGGTGATTTTGCATTTGCCTATGTAGTGGCACATGAAGTCGGTCACCATGTCCAAAATTTATTGGGGTATACTAATTACGTGCACCAACAAAAAAGCAGGATAAGTCAAGCAGCTTATAATGACTTATCGGTCAGATTAGAATTGCAAGCTGATTTTTTAGCTGGGGTTTGGGCTCACCACACATATAAAACAACTGATCTTATCGAAGAAGATGATTTTAGGGAAGCTATGCGCGCAGCTGAAGCAATAGGAGATGACAATATCCAACGACAAACAACTGGCACCATCAGACCGGAAACATTTACTCATGGTACTTCAAAGCAACGGATGAGGTGGTTTAGACATGGGCTAGAAACAGGAGATATTAGTCAAGGTGATACCTTTAACGCCAGACGACTTTAAAATCGCGGATTTCTGTCACACGATCAATGTCATAAAGAGAATAGAAAGCACTTGCCAAAACAGAGATTCTAAAATGATGATTGACTCATGATTTCATTGTATTTTTCCTTTAGAAAGGGATACTTTTATCACAATGTATACTAAGTTTTGAAATCACCAATACAGATAAATCTAACTAACTTCTCTTATCTCAGGCAAGATTTTATTGCTGCGGTAACAGTTGTCATGATGGCGATTCCACAAGGAATGGCTTATGCGATTCTTGCTGGAGTCCCACCAATTTATGGATTATATACCTTTCTGATTCCCTTACTGATCTACCCACTTTTTAGTTCTTCTAAATACATGTCTGTTGGGCCGACAGCAATTGTTGCCATCATTATGGTCAGTGGTCTTAGTGATCGAGCAGAGGTCATGTCAACGGAGTTTATCCAACTGTCTATTTTGGTCGCTTTAATGGCGGGATTGATACAAATGACCATGTCTTTTTTAAAAATGGGTTTCTTGGTCAATTTTTTATCGCACCCTGTATTGAAAGGATTTACCTCAGCAGCAGGTGTCATCATCATTATTGGCCAACTTAAATACGCGCTTGGTATTCACATAGAACGAACTCCAAATCTATTTGGAACAATTAGAGAATTAATTAAAAATATGTCTTCTTCAAGTTTATACGCAATTGGTTTATTTATCTTTTCATTGATTGGCATTCTAGCATTCAAGAAAATTAGACAAGCCTTTCCTGCAGCGTTAGTATTTATAGTCATTGGGAGTTTGTTTGTCAACTTTTTTAACCTAGCATCTAGGGTGCCGATAATTGGAGAAGTACCATCAGGTTTACCTTCATTGATAAATCCAGTCATCATGGATTATACTGTAATAGTATCTTTACTTCCGTTGGCTGGAATGATTAGCTTCATCAGTTTTGTCGAATCCTTGGCGATTGCAAAATCTCTAGATGGTAAAGAAGGTAAATATGAGGTTGACGCAGACAAAGAACTATTAGGATTAGGGATGGCGAAATTCGTTGGAGCATTTTTTCAGGCTTTTCCAAGTACAGGAAGTTTTTCAAGGAGTGCATTAAATGATGATGCTGGCGCTAAAACAGGGACGTCTTCGATTATTGCAGGTGTTTTAGTAGGTGTCTCACTATTACTATTTACGAAAGCATTTTACTTTATTCCATATGCAGTCTTAGCTGCAATAATAATTGGGGCTGTCATCAAATTAGTTGATTATAAAACAGCGATGCATCTGTTTAAGACAGATAGAGGCGACTTTGGTGTTATGATGATAACATTCCTAGCGACACTTTCATTTGGTGTATTAGCGGGTATTACGACGGGGATTGTCTTGTCTATTTTGTGGATTCTTCGAAAAGTGTCTGATCCTCACTATGCCGTTTTAGGCAAAATTGATGATTCTGGAATTTACAGAAATGTCAATCGATTTGATCAAGCTATTGTGGACGACAATGTCCTGATCATAAGATACGACGATGATATCTTTTTTGGTAATGCCAATCACTTTTTTGATTCTATCCTGTCCGAAATAGAACAATTGCCTTCAACCAAAATCCTTTTATTGGATATGTCTTCGATAAGTAACATCGATAGTACGGGGGTGATACAGTTAAGAATACTGATTCAACAAATAAAAATGAATAATATAACTTTGCATGTAGCTGGACCCAAAGGACCATTAAGAGACAGGTTAATTTTAGAAGGTATTTATAAGCTAATCGGGAAAGACAATATACATTTGTCTATTGATCACTCGATGAGAAAGCTTTTAGGATAATTGAGGCTCTAATTGTTTGATTTAATCGGTTTAAATATAAATCCAGAAGTACGGTGATCAATGTCTGTTAGATGGTTTATTGAAGAACTAGCAGTTACAATTGAGATTCCATTTGTCATGATTTTCAACTAAAAATCCCCAACCAAAGGTTGGCAGGCGCTAAATGGAGTTACTTTGCAACGATTTCGCACGGTACTTTGTACCGTGCTATTAGGATGTCTCTCCTATGGCGCTCTTTAATTCTTTAACTAAATGGCATTGGTTCGGAGGCCTTTAATTCAGAAGTCAAACTAGTGCAAAGGACCTGCCTTATGGCACAGGCTCTGTTTCTTAAGCTGAGATCAGAATTAATGCTGATCACATCTCAATCAAAAATTCGCAAGCCTGCAGATCCTCTTTATCATTGGATGCCATAATGATTAACTTTTCATGCTTATAGGTATTTACAAGCTGATAAAACCACTCCTTAGCCTTCGTATCTAAAAATGAACTCGGCTCATCAAATAGTAAAAATGGAACATCTGTTTTAAAGGCAAGTAATAATTGCATGCGTTGTTTCATTCCAGAAGAAAAGTACTTAATTGGCTTTTTCTTGTCTTTTTCTAAATAGGCGACCTTAAGAAATTCCTTCGCGTCTAAATGTTGCTCTAACGGTTTAAGTTTACCATAAACCTTAAGTAATTCACTGACTGTAAATTCTTCGATAACATCTATATAGGGTGCAGCAATTGCCATTTTTGTGAAAATGTTTTCTCTTGGAATGTTTTTGTCATTCAAGACGTATCGAATTGATCCTTTGCTGGGACTTAAATAGCCACTTATGAGACTTAAAAGTGTCGATTTGCCAGAACCATTATTACCAGCAATTCCATGTATTCCCGGTCCGTCGAAAGAAGTCGTTAAGTCTTTGAATATCCAGTTGTGTGTGTATCGTTTAGATAATGACTGACATTCTATGTTCATGACACAGCAGTCAATCCTTTAATGATTCCTCGTTCTGAGGAATTGACAAAATCGATGATATTGTCTCTGTCTTCTCCTATTTCAAATAGTTCGTTTATCTCTTCCATCGCCTTATTCTTATTCTTGTTTTTGACAAACAACACTCGATAGATGTCTTCTATAGTATGTATCCGATCATTAGCAAAGCCTTTTCGTTTCAGTCCGATCGAATTGACGCCGATATAGCTCAGTGGTTCTTTAGAAGCTTTAATGAACGGCGGGACATCTTTTCGGACCAATGATCCGCCACCTATAAATGAATATTGACCTATTTTTACAAATTGATGTACAGCAACTAAGCCACCGAGAATGGCGTGATCTGCAACATCCACATGCCCAGCAAGATTAACACAATTAGATAATACCGTATGGTTACCAATGTGGCAGTCATGAGCTACATGGACATATGCCATCAATAATGAGTGATGTCCGATAGTGGTTTTCCCACTTGCTTTCGTTCCTCTATTAATTGTGCAATATTCTCGTATGGTTGTATGTGTGCCTATATCCAAAGTCGTGTACTCTCCTTGGAATTTTAAGTCTTGCGGTTCAGCACCAATAATTGCTCCTGGATACACAACACAATGATCTCCAAGTCGAGTGCCATTCATAATAACAGCGTTCGGTTTGATGACACAATGATCGCCTATAACAACGTCTTCTTCTATTGTCACAAAAGGACCTATTTCGACGTGGCTGCCAATCTTTGCGTTCGGATGTATTGACTGTAATTTATTCTCCAATTTGTTTTTTACTTATGTGTGCAACTAATTCACTCTCTGATACAACTTTATTACCAACGTATACAGTACCCTGCATGTGTACTATTCCACGTCTAACAGGTGACAATAATTGCATTTTTAATATCATAGTGTCTCCTGGAACGACAAGATGCTTAAATTTTACCTTATCAATCTTGATAAAGTAGTTGTTGTAGTTTTCAGGATCTTCTACCTGACTTAAGACTAAAATACCTCCAGTTTGTGCCAAAGCTTCAAGTTGTAATACACCTGGGAAAACAGGATTTCCAGGAAAATGACCTTGAAAGAAGTTTTCGTTTTGAGTAACATTCTTTATACCTACAACCGTGTCATCTGTTAACTCAATAATTTTATCTACTAAGAGGAATGGATAGCGATGTGGAAGAAGTTTTTTGATGTCTTCTACATTGTATAGAGGTGGTAGAGTTGGATCATATAATGGCTTACCTTTTAATTTACGTAGTTCTAAAAATTTTGTTTTTAAGAACTTTGTGAACGCTATGTTAGAGGTGTGCCCAGGTTGATTCGCTATAATTTTGCCTTTAATTGGTCGACCCATCAAAGCAATATCCCCCATCAAATCTAAGAGCTTATGTCTTGCTAGATTGTTATTACTGTGAGGATTATAGTAGATCAAACCATCAATTTCAGAAACACCAAATGATTCTCCTAACTGCTTGAGTGCATTGTCTGTGACTAATCCGTCATTAATTATAATCGCATTTTCAGGACTCCCTCCTTTAATCAAATCATTATCTGCCAGTTGCTTTAACTCACTTGTAAAGACAAATGTTTTGTGAGGCGCTATTTCTTCTGCATATTGATCTAAGCCAGTTAAGATTGCCGATTGGAATAATTTGATTGGTGTAGTATAGTGCAAATTGACCTGAACGCTAAATCCATCATGTGGAATAATCATATAATCTGCTCCAGATTCTTCATCCTTAAATTGCAAGACTTCTGTTACGGTAAAATATTCTTTATCCTTTGATTCAGATTCTACAATACCTGCTGATTCTAATGCGGTCAAAAATGGTTGGGCACTACCATCCAAAATAGGCACTTCAGGACCATCACATTCTACTTCTAAGTCATCAATGCCCAATGCATATGCTGCGGATAAGAAATGTTCTACAGTTCGAATACGACTACCATTCTTTGCAATTGCTGTATGTCTGTGCGTATCTACCACATTATTGACATCAGCTTTGACACTGGAATCATCTCCTTCAGAAGCCTTTGTAAATACGATACCAGTAGGCTCTTGAAGCGGATGTACCGTTATAGTGCACTGTTCACCAGTATGAAGTCCAATACCCTCTATACTAAACGAATTTGCAATAGTTCTACGTTTCATCAATACTGCTATATGAGTAGCTAAATGTACAGTATTTATTGATCATATCTCATTGACCTTGAGTATTTTCCATGTTTTGCAACACTATTCTAAAAGCACCATTTTACCAAAGCTGAAAAGAATATGAAAATTTGGTTTTTCTGTTTGTGGATTTACCCAAGTGATCCATTCTACTTTGGATGTATCCGAATGATAATTTGCACGATATATGCCTGTCAAAATGATGCCATCACTACTGATAAGTCCTAATTCATGCAACACTTTTTTAGCAATGACACCTTCTAAAATATAGCCTGAATCAGTCATTGTTGTTTGCGTGTTAAAACCATTTGTATCGACATCCCAAGACTCGTCAATACCTTGATTAAACACAGCTTTTGAATCAAATAATCGACCGTCGGCATCCATTTCAAGGGAGTAATAAGGACTCGATTGATCAGCTTGTCTAAAAAACAATTCTACTCGGTCAGATCTTACTGCATTCGATTCTTCATCATCATAGTTTTGTTCTAAATATAGATCGTCGTCCTCTACTGTGAATGCGAAATAAATATTGTTCTTATCATGTAAAGCTCTAAAATGATTGGTGAAAGATAATCTTTCGTCCCATGGTGCAGTTAAGTCAGATAGGGTGATTGCTTTGTCCCATACTTTTTCGAGACGGCCATCCACTTGTATCGGACTTGCACCTAGCTTCTGGATCTGATAGAGCTTTGGTTCTGACTGGATCACATTGTCAACTGTTGACCGAAGACAAGAGCTGAGGATTTGGAAACATATAAGACTTGAATAGATGTATCGCATATCAGATAAACATAAGATTTTATATGAAGATATTGGCAATTAATTTATACCTGATTATGACTGTGTTTGTGTGGTTAGATCGTGTTTGCATTTAATTAACTACAGTTGTTTATTTTTTCTTCGTTTGATTCATACATCTTAATGAGTGATTCTTCATAATCAATTAGTAAGTTTAGATGTCTTATTAGTTTTTCATTCTTTTTTGCAATCTGTCCAACTCTATCTATAAAATACCATCCCAAACCAAAGACCTGAAGAGTGGTTTGAAAGATTGGGAATATAAAAGATAAAATGTCTCTTCCTCTTAATTTAAAACTGGGTTCAACTAAGTATTGAATAAAAAAGTAAACACTGGTCAATATCCAAAGGGAGCAATACAAAGGAGACAGACTGATTGCATTCATATTACTACGAAAACCCAGAGTCTCCAGAGTAAAATATAATCTGGGTCAATTTAGGCCTATGCATCTTTATACTTTTCTTCAATTACAGCCTTACTCAATTTCCTAAATCTTAACTGAAGCAAAATTGCAGAAACGGTCAAACTGGCAACAAGTCCCATCCAAATACCGACTGGGCCAAAATCTAAAACAAAGGCAAATAAATAACAGGTAGGAAAGCCGAATATGAAGTAGGCAATGAAGGTAATAAGAGTTGGGATTTTGACATCTTGAATTCCTCGCAATGCGCCTAAGGTTGTCACTTGTATGCCATCCGGCAGCTGAAAGACAGCTGCAACAACTATCAGTGAAGATGCTATTGTAGTTACTGTGGGATTATCTATATATAACAGCGGCAGCTGATTTTTGAATAGAATGAAAATTAATGCACATACCGTCATAAAGATGGTGACTTGGATTACCGCTGATGTAGCCGATCGTTGTAGACCTACCACATCTTTTTTACCAAATTGATCTCCCACTCTAATCGTTGCAGCCATTGCTAAACCTGAACAAATAAGAAAAGTAATAGCAGCGAGATTTATGGCGATTTGATGTGCCGCTTGAGCTTCCTTGCTGATTAATCCCATCATGATAGAGGCAAAACTAAATATGGAAATTTCAAAAAACATTTGCAGGGCAGTCGGTATACTTAATGTGAGGATTTTATGAAACAGTTTTTTGGAGTATCTAGTAAAACGAGAACCTGCAATGTGCTTCCACAAATTTTTCCATCGATAACATAAAAGAATGATGATGCCTACTATTAATATTCTTGTGATTAAAGTGGCATAGCCTGCACCTGTGACTCCAAGTTTTGGTGCACCAAATTTTCCAAAGATCAACAGATAGTTCAAAAATATATTAAGCACATTTCCAATAAGAATGGCAATCATCGGAGGCAAGGTCTCTGACATCCCATCAGCATAGGTTCTGAAGGTCTGAAAAATCATCAAGGGTATCATCGAAACTGAAGTGATGATTAAGTATGGTTTTGCAATTACGAGGACTTCTTCATCTTGTCCCATGTGATCCATAAAAGGAATAATAGACAGCAACAAAATCAATGATAAAATGCCAAAGGAAATATTGATAACCAAACTATGCTTAAAGTATTCGGACAATCTGTGGTGGTGGTTTGAAGCTTTAGCTTCTGCAATGAGTGGAGGTAAACCATATGACAAGCCAAAGCCAACAATCATAAACAATATAAAAATGGCGATAGAGAATGAAATTGCAGCCAATGACGCGGCACCCAATGAGCCGACCATGATATTATCAGCAATACTGACTGTCAATTGACCGACTTGGCCCGCTATAATTGGAGCTGCAAGTTTCAAGTTGAGTTTGAAATCATTCTTATATCTCTGATACCATTGCATGTGTGTGCGAATATAGACTTTAATCAAATCTGATTCGTCACTCTTACTGCCTTTTGTAACCTCCGATAACAGACCTCTGTTTGCTTAGTTCTTTATATCATTATACTATACGAAGTTTCTTAGTAACTAAATATGTTTTCAGCAAAGCAGAGCTAAATTCTCCTCCTATAGATCCTAAGTAGGAGTGGCAAAGCCACAAGGCAAGTGACGAGGTGGTCCTCTTTTTTTGATATGCTATTCGCTCATTTTATGAATGATAAATTTGAGTATCTATTTAACTATATTTATCACATGTATGTACCAAAGTATTTTGAAGCGCCGTCAGTAGACTCCGTGCGATCATTTATAGAAAAACACTCTTTTTGTGTTTTGGTAGGAAGCCAAGACGGACAACCAATCGCTACGCATATTCCATTGATGTTACAGATTGATGGTGATGAGGAATATCTAGAAGGACATATCGCAAGAGGTAATCTCCAACAAGTTTTGTTTGATTCACAACAGCCATTGATGGCAATATTTCGGGATCACCACAGCTATATTTCTTCCAGTTGGTACAAGCATGTCAATGTACCTACCTGGAATTATATCGCTGTTCACATTACTGGAAAGGCGAGAATTGTTGAAGGTGAAGAATTGTTGGCGTCGATTGAAAGACTTGTTCAGGCATACGAAACAAATGATGAAACTGGTTTTAAATTGGAACAAATGCCCAAAGAAATGTTGGATCGAGATTTAAAAGGAATTGTGGGTTTCAAAATGTCGATTGAAAAGGTAGAAGCAGCTTTCAAATTGAGTCAAAACAGAGATGATGAAGACTATGCAAATATCATTAGTAAGCTTATAGCATCCGGAGACCCAATGTCAAAATTAATTGCAGATGAAATGGCTAAGTTGAGATAAATATGATTGGTAAGTATAACATAATACTTCTAAATCTTTGGCTTTTCATACTCACGGTTTGTAGTGCTCACCAGAAAGCTTTAGCTCAAGATACAAGTCAGTTGACATTCAGTTTGTTGACTGTTGCACCTGGTGATCAACCCTATAACGTATTTGGTCATACTGCTCTTAGAATGAATTCAAAAGCAACGGGAGGGAATGATGTTGTTTTTAATTATGGCACGTTTGACCCGTCCATAGATTACTTTGTACTCAAGTTTTTGAGGGGGAAAATGCCATATACATTAACTGTTGGTCGATACGATACTTTATTAAGAAAAAGCAATGAAGAGGGTAGGCCTGTTTGGGAGCAACCGCTCAATCTTGATGGGAATGCAAAACAAAAAATGTTCGCATTTTTGACAATTAATGCACTTCCAGAAAATAGAGAATATTTATACGACTTCTTTTTTGATAATTGTTCCACACGGTTGAGAGATATATTTGAAACTGAATTGTCAGGCTTTAAGTATGTGGACTTGAAGGAGAAGAATATAACCTATCGACAGATGCTTGATGAATATCTGCATGGGAAGGATTGGACAGACCTTGGTATAGACTTAATTATTGGCTCTATTGCAGACGATACAGCTGATTTTCGCCACCAAATGTTTTTACCCGATTACTTGCATAATAATGCATTCAACATGTCTTATGGTCAAGGTGCCCAGACAGCTTTGGTAAGTGAAAGTAATCAAGTTCTGTTTATAGATCGTATCCAGCATAAGTCCTTGTTGGTCACACCTGTGAGATTATTCTTATTCTTTTTATTACTAGAATTGTTTCTGTTTGTCTCGGCACCAGCACAACATTGGGGACTTATACGGGTCTATGATAATATCTGGTATTTTCTGATTTCAGCTACCTGCTTCATTATTGCTTTCATGTGGTTTGGTACGGATCATCAAGCTTGTGGAGCAAATTATAATTTGATTTGGGCAAATCCTGTGTTCATTTTCGTGCTGATCAGTTCGCTTAGAAAGAAGATATCAATTCCAGCCCTTATTCTGAGCACTATACTTCTCACTTTTGTTGTTTTATTTTGGTCTTTTTTGCCGCAACAATTTCATATTGCTGTTTTACCCATCATCTTATTATTTATAATTAAGAATTTAAGAGAGATTAAGAATCATCTGAGTCTAGACAAAAATTTGGTTTCAGTTAAATAAATATTAAATTTTCTTCAGGAAAAGTGTAACCTTTAGGATATACATTAGTCAAAAGACTATAAAACACTTCATCATGACAAAAGGAGAAGGCATAGCAGTAGGTTTAGCAATTGGTGTTTCACTAGGAGCGGGCATGGGTCAAGTAGCAGTAGGTACAGGCGCTGGTCTATTAATTGGATTAGCCTTGGCGATGCACAATACCGACGGAGAAAAGGCTGAAGAATAAAACAGCTAGAATACTTCCAATACACACGACAAACCGATTGGCCGGAATATACATTCATATCCCATTTTGTAAACAAGCCTGTCATTATTGTAATTTTCATTTTAGTACTGATCAATCACGAATTTCAATAGTTGTAGACACAATAATTGAAGAGTTGCGTGATAGAAGACATTTTTTGTCCGATGAAACAATAGAGACCATCTATTTTGGAGGAGGTACACCATCCATACTCAGTAAGGGACAATTGGTACAAATCTTTGATGCCATTGCAACTAACTTTCATATTACTGATCATCCAGAAATAACTTTAGAGGCTAATCCTGACGATGTCACTTCAAAAAAGTTGGATACTTGGAAAGACGTAGGCATTACAAGAATAAGTCTAGGGATTCAATCATTACATGACGATGATTTGGTGTTTATGAATCGAGCTCATGCTTCTAGAGATTGTCTGCACTCATTAGACTTATTGTTGAAGGATAAAACTTTCGAAATCTCTGTTGATCTCATATTTGGATATGAAGGATTGACAACTGAAAAGTTGCAACACAACCTTCAATATTTGACGTCCAAGGATATCGATCATATGTCCTGTTATGCGATGACGATAGAACCTAAAACAGTTTTTAATCATAGGCTGCATAAAGGAGATCTTAAAGAGATGGAAGACAGTATTGTCAGCGATCAATTTAAGCTTGTGAATGATGCCTTGTCTGATCACGGCTTTGAGCATTATGAAATATCTAATTACTGTAAGAATGAGAAATATGCCAAGCATAATACCAGCTATTGGCAAGGTAGAAAATACTTAGGGATAGGACCATCTGCTCATTCTTTTGATGGTGAAAGACGATATTGGAATGTGGCAAATAATGCAGCATACATAGCTGCGATACAGAAAAAACATGGAGCAACAGAAGAAGAAACCCTCAGCCTTGTAGATAAATATAACGAGTATATACTTACTGGTTTGAGGACAAAATGGGGGCTTTCTGTATCAAGACTAAAAAAAATTGATCCGGATATTTTTAAGTATTTCCAGCAAGAATCTGTACACTATTTTGAAGAGAAGCAACTCATTCTTACAGATGATATTGTGACTATACATCACGATTTTTGGCCTGTAGCAGATCGAATTTGCAGTGATCTTTTTATGTTGAATTAGGATTTATTAGCCATCTATTCTTTTTGTATTTTTTGTATTCATTCCTATTTCCTATTTTGAGAACAATGCGAAAATATAAGAATCTATTTGTGGCTGCAACCAGTCAGCATATTGGTAAAACCACAACGACTTTAGGCTTAGTCAAAAGCTTTATGAATGCAGGTGTTAATCTTGGCTACTGTAAACCAGTAGGACAGCAATATGTAAATATCCAAAATCACAAAGTGGATAAGGATACCGTTTTGTTTTCTGACTTAATTGATTTTGAGATTGATCCTTTGTTGCATAGCCCTGTCATTTTTACAAAAGGAACAACTGAAGCCTTACTTGATAATCCTAATGCATTTGCATTTCAACCAATGATTGAGTATGCAAAAAAGGAATTGAACAATCTTCATGAGCTTACACTTTTTGAAGGTACTGGTCATCCAGGTGTAGGAACAATTGCGAATTTATCGAATGCGAGAGTAGCAAAGATTTTAGATGCTGGAGTGATCATGGTGGTAGAAGGAGGTATTGGAAGTACGATTGATATGTTGAATATGACAACAGCCCTTTTTCGAGAAGAGGGAGTTGAAATTTTAGGCGTCATTGTCAATAAAGTCATTCCTGCAAAAGCAGAGAAGGTAGAATTATATTTGGACAAGTGGTTGTCAAGAAACAATTTGAAACTTTTAGGAGTTTTGCCCTATGACGAAACACTCGCTTATCCATTGGTGAGGACAATATGTGCAGCGATAAAAGGTGAAGTTTTGATGCACCAAGACAGTATGTTTAATAGAGTCGCAGGGGTGATAGGGGGCTCGTTAATGGACTTGAAAGAATTTAACCCGTTCAAAGATTTACTATTGTTAACTGGAGCGAGATTGATAGATCGTGCCATCAAACGAGTCATTTCATTTGCCAATGCTATAAATCTAGATTATTGTCCATTGTCAGGAATTGTGATCACAGGTGATGGGAAAATATCAGATGAATCGCTCGCGTACGTTAACAAGTACCAGATTCCTGTTATAAAGACTCACCTTGAAACATATGGAGTCGGACTTCAAATAAGTAGGCTTGAAGTCAAAATTAATCGCCGAACTCCATGGAAAGTTGCCAAAGCAATAGAGCTTGTTGAAAGACATGTGGATGTCAATTGGTTAAAATCTCAAATTAAACTGTAGAAAAAGTGACCTTCACGTTTTTTACAACGTCAAAGGTTTGGAAGTTGTTCTTAAGGCCAGTGTCATATTTCTTACCTATAATATCGATGACTGGCCTCTTTTTTTTTCAGTTCAATAAGATCACACCATGAGCCATAAATTTTAGTTCTTCTTTAGGTTCAGTGATAGCTAAAATTTCCTCTTTATCCATTCCTTCATCCTCCGCATAATGTCTTAATTCATCTACAGAGGTGATTTCTTTATAGGCCTTACCTTCTACAATCACTTCTCTACCAGCAATATCTTTTGGCATAAAGAAGCCGTAGTCTTTGAATTTTACAAAGATTTGATCATCATTGGCAACATCAGTAGAAGTCAGATTCATCCAACAGCCTTTTGCTTGACATACGCCTGTCACTTTTGCCTTAACTTTGATATTATCGAGGCCCTCATCCGCTTTTAATTTAACTTGTAGATCTTCGTAAGTTATCGCACCATCAGATGTTATTTTATCTCCAAAATAGCTCAGATTCTCATCATTGATTTTAGCAATTGGAGTTTGTTGTTTACATCCAGCTATAAATAATAAGCCGCAAATTAGATACATGAATTTGTTCATAAGTTTTATTTTTTTGGTCTGTTAACAAATGAATGTTAAATAAAGATACCAATAACAATCGTGAGTCATAATATGATATACATTTGTATGATGAATTTTGAATTAATCATCTTTGATTGTGATGGAGTCTTGGTAGACAGCGAGTTGATTTCAAGTAAAGTGATCGCTGCAATATTTGAGTCCATAGGTATTGAGATGTCACCACAAGAAGTGTTTGATACCCTGCGAGGAGGATCTATGAAAAAAACGATTGCATTTGCAGAAAGTATGATCGGTAAACTTCCTATAGATTTGGAAAAAGAATACCGAGAAAAATCATATCAAGCATACAGGAAAGAGATGAAGCCTATTGATGGGATATCTGAAGTGTTGTCTAAGCTCAATGTACCTAAGTGTGTCGGTTCTAATGGTCCCCATTCTAAAATTAAATTGAATCTAGAAATTACAGGCTTAAACTGCTATTTTGATGAGAAACATATCTTCTCAGCCTATGATGTTGATAATTGGAAACCTGACCCAAGCTTATATCTTTATGCTGCTGATCAATTTGGCATTTCACCTGAGAAGTGTTTAGTCATCGAAGATAGTATCAGTGGTGCGACTGCAGCTCAGCGTGCGGGTATGAGCTGTCTGGGTTATGCCAGAGATACTTCAGTAGATGAGTTTAAGGATGTTAATGCTATTCCAATCTATCGTATGGAAGACATTATAACTATGCATCCACAATTATTTATCGATTGTTAATGAATATAAGGGTTTCCCCTTCCTTTACTTCTGTGATCTTTTGATTACTTTTACTTCAGATTCGACTTCCAGTCTTCTTATGTAAGCTGTTGTTTCTATTAACTAATTGTCACCTAAATCAAATTATAATCTCATCCTAAAAGAAGATAGCAAAAACTGCTATTGTGTAATTATAATGACCAAAGAGACCATGAGAATATTTCTTTTAGCAACAACCTTACTATTCCTGGCAGCCAACATGTTTGCAACAACAATTGCACCTTATAAAGACTTAGGACAAGTTGCTTATTCAGCTGATGCCATTGTGCTCGCGAAAGCTAATGACATCATGATTGATCAAGATGGCGAAAACAAAACATACTTTCAAAATTTTACTGTTTCACGGACGATTAAAGGGGAAGCAGTCGATAATTTATTAGTCAGTTATTTCAGTGAGACTAAAAGTGGCCAATATAGAAGCGTCGCTGGTGAAGTTCGATTTAATGAAGGCACGACTTATCTATTATTCCTTAAAATGAATAGCATGGGTCATTTTGTGACTTCCTGTGTATCTTATTATCTTTTTGAGGAACGAGTCATTGATGATGAATCCTTATTGGTTCCTATTTATAGAGCAGGCCTACTTAATGTTTCAGAAAGGGAGCAAAAAATTGAACCATTGTATGTATACGATAGAGATAAATTAATCTCAGAATTGAAAGATGTGGTATCATTCAAAAAGGACTGGGAGTCGAGTAATGCTAGAGTCGCACGGCAATTTGAAAATTCAGAGTCTGTAGCACATAAAGCCTTACCGTCACACTGTAATTTATTCCCGATTAATCCACCTCCGAGATGGCAAAATCTGGATACTCAGTCGTTACCTGTCTATTACCAAAGTACTGGTTCGGGCTGTATCAATATAGGGAATAAAATGAACAATGCTGTTGATTACCTAAGCTCCAACTATCTTGGAGTAGACATGAATGTTGCTGGTAGTTTTAATAACTATAGTCCTTCTTGTCCACCTTCTCAATATTTCCCAAATGGTAATGCTGCAAGTGGGAATTTTACTAATTTTGTTGATAATAATTTGAACGGTGAAAGATCTGTTGCTGTCATCTTTAATGATCCTTGTAGTCAACTTGATGATCTGAATGGTTGTTCAGGTATTCTTGCAATTGGAGGGCTATACTACTTTACACTTACAACTCATCAATACAACGGATCAACATATTCTAAAGCTGCTTATGGATATGTGATTGTAAACAATGGTACAGGAGCATGTGGATGCGGAGTGTATTCAGGTAATAACTCAGAATCTAATTTCACATTGATGATGGCTCATGAGTTGACTCACTCTATCGGATTTTTTCACATGGATCCTTCAGTGACCCAAGCGAACATGTCTGGAGAATCCTGTTGTGAGGATGCATCAATCAATAATTTGGATAAGCAATGTGTGGATTATGTATATAATGTACCTCCTAATATAGGTTGTACTGATAGTGCCGCTGAAAATTATGACCCTACAGCGACTTCTAGTAATGGGTCTTGCACTTATTGTACTAATGGGATTAAAGACGGTGATGAGTCAGGTATTGACTGTGGCGGGTCCAATGAAGGCTGTCCAAGTTGTTTGCCAGATTTGATGATGCAGGATTGTGGCACGGTCATTTTAGCAGCTAATAATCTTTCTATTTCTGGGATACAAGTCAGAAATATAGGTCAAGGGAGTAGTAATTCTGCGACCCTAGGCTATTATTTATCTCCAAATAAAACGATAACAACATCAGACTATTTAATTGGTACAGACAATATAACAGCATTGAGCCCAGGCGGTACATCTAATGAAAGTTTCTCAACTACTTTGTCAAGTCTCAATGTTCCATCTGGCAATTATTATATCGGCATGATTGCAGATTATAATAATCTAAGAAATGAGTCAAATGAGTTTAATAACAATTGCTATTTTAGTGCTCCTAGATTAACTATACCTACGTGTAGCGATGGTATTCAAAATGGCAATGAAACAGGGATTGATTGTGGTGGATCTTGCGACAGTTGTATCTCAGATCTGGTTGTAGATGATTGTGGTTCTATCAATATTACAAATACCAATATTACAGGCTCAAATATCGTTGTTGAAAATATTGGAGATGGAACTTCCAACTCTGTACGATTAGGTTATTATTTATCATTAAATCAAGTGATATCAGAAAGTGATTTCTTTTTAGGCTCTGATTTCGTAGATCCATTGCCTTCTGGGTCAACAAGTACTGAATCTTTTAATTTCAGTCTTTCCAATTATCCAAATATTCCTTTAGGTGAATACTATGTTGGGATGATAGCAGACTATCAAGAGACAGCTAATGAAATGAATGAAATCAACAATACATGTTTCAAAACTAGTCCACGATTAGTTCTTTCTGCATGTGGAGACGGAGTGATGAATGGGGGAGAGACAGGTGTAGATTGTGGTGGACCTCATTGTCCAATCTGTGACTGTCAGAATAGTATTGTTATTAAGAATGACATTACGACTGACTATACAAGGCATGGAAGAAATAATATTAAAACTCAGGGTGATGTGAAAGTTCGTAATTCTTCAACTGCTCATTTGATTGCACAGTCATATGTGGCACTGGGTAGTGGGTTTGAGGTAAAAGTTGGATCTGTCGTATTGATTGCTACAGAGAGTTGCAATAATTAATAGAGTAATAAAAAAAGAGTTTCCTGACATCTCAGAAAACTCTTATTAATTAATTAACACCTTTAACTGCCTTTCAAAGATACACATCAATCACTGATGAAACTGCTAAGCAAGCCTACAGCATTACCTCCAAAAGACTACATAGCCTCTACATATACTAGTTATTATTAATTTAATAAACTAAAACTCACACATTATTAAGCTTGTTGAATTGACTAATAACTATGGTGTCGAATTAGATATAGGATTTGAGATGGAAGGCGATTTTCGTTGTTTATTGTTGTTGCTTTGTGATTGCAGCAAATCAATAAAGCATAAAAAAAGAGTTCCCCGATATTTTGAGAAACTCCTGTTTTAAAATTAACACCATTAACTGCAATTCAAAGATACATATGGAACCATAAAAAAAATCTACAACATAACCTCCAATAGACTACATAATATCTACATATAACATATATTATTAATTTACTTTGTCAAATTTGCAATTATTCAACTCACTCGGTTGACGATAATACGATCATTATACCGTCATAGATTTGAATTAGAAATTGGATTTGTTCTTTTGATGGTGTTGAGTATTGAAGTAAAGAATAGAACAACATAAAAAAAAGAGTTTCCTGACATCTCAAGAAACTCTTATAAATTAATTAACACCTTTAACTGCATGTCAAATATACAAGCCCAGCTTAGATAAAGCCACTACAACTTTCTACAACTTTACCTCCAGTTGACTACATTGTCTCTACATATATTATTAATTATTAATTTATTTATTGTCTTTACATCAATTAATTTATTTAATGAGAGTTCTTAGTTATATCTGTTCTATTGATTAGAGTGATATCGGTCGTCGTAATTGTTTGGAGTAGTGCTCGTTTTTATATTTTTTGTTGCTACTGAGAATTTTAAAAATCATATAGGAGCATAAAAAAAAGAGTTTCTTGACATCTCAAGAAACTCTTATAAATTAATTAACACCTTTAACTGCATGTCAAAGATACATGCCAAACTTAAATGACGACTATCAAAGCAGTCTACAACATAACCTCTAAAAGGCTACATAATCGCTACATATTTATGCATTAATTAATATGAAACTTATATTTTATGTATTTTGTATTGACTTATTATTAATACTTAGGCATTTAGAGCTATAAAAAAAGCAACAAACAGAATTTTTGTGGTTGATTATAATGTTGTTTAGTTATTATATTGATAAATAATAGACTAGGATAAATAGACTAGGATAAATAGACTAGGATAAATAGACTAGGATTGTAAATGAATTTGAACCAAATAACTGTACCATCATTGGAATTGACAAAATTAATTCCCTTTTATGTAAAATTAGGACTAAAATTGATAGAGGAATCTCTGCCTCATTATGCGAGACTTGAATGTCCAGATGGGAATTCTACTTTTTCAATTCATCAAGGAAATATATTTTCTGAAGAAGAAGGTGTATATGTTTATTTTGAATGTGATAAGCTTGATGAACAAGTTGAAGAAATAAAAGAAAGAGGAATTGTATTTGACCAAGAACCGATTGACCAGAGATGGTTGTGGAGAGAGACACGGTTAAAAGATGTCGAGGGGAATCAGTTAATATTATTTTACGCTGGAGAAAATAGAGTTATTCCACCCTGTCGGATAGAAAATAATTAGGCTGGTTTGGGATATCGCTTTAACTATACAATCAAGTTTTCCGTTGTAAAGGCAATCACTATGACACGATATTATTCATAGTAGACTTTTATTAGATTGTCTACCCGATGTTTAAAGTCATTAAAGTCTTTCTCCATTTTTATGAAAAATAGTTCGCGAAGTTGCAAGCCTTCTGAACTGATGAGTACTGATCGTTTTTTAATTTTTTGCATCCATTGATTTGCATATTGATAAAAGCGATCACTTTTTGTGACTATAAATTGAGGATAATCAAATCCAATAAATGTTGATTGGAAATTTTGCCCACTATATAGAATGATGTCGAGATAATTCCCAAATTCATTTAAGTATATCTTTAAGTCAACTTGCTCTTTTTCTCCATAGGATTTTCGAATGCCTTCTACAGCAATATGTTTAAGATGTTGAATTAGGTTTTGGATATCTAACATTAGCTTTTCTACAAAAGTGATATCATTAAAAGCTCTGATTGTCATACAAAAAATAATTTGTTGGTATAGATTTGACAGCATATTTGAATTCCAAATTTCTGTCACTGGATGGCTGTCATAGTATTCCGTAATGTCCTTCCCGAAGGATGCAACTGCTTCATCTAAACGAGCACTTTCGTTGATGTTTAACGCGCCTTCTTCCCAATGGAGGTGATTCCAAATTGACAATAGGAAATTGAAAATATACTTTCTTGAGATATAATAGAAGAAGGGTAGTTCGTTTGCCATGTAAGTCAGCTCACTGTTTTGCTGAGACCTAAGTGTTTCCAAATATCCTGAAATCAGTTCCAGAAAATCGATGCTCTTGGTTGTTGGCATTTGCATAAACGGATGCCTGAAGGAGATAAATTGGTCCTGAAAAAACATCGTATCTAAAGAGCATTCAAAATGATCGGCAACACAGATAAGCTCTGCTGTAGTCATAGCCGTGTCCCCATTCATTCGCTTATACACTGCAGCTCTCTTTAGATTGAGTACCTCCATTAGCTCGTCTACAATACTGCGTTGACCATTGTGGTTAACCAGATCTTTAAAAAACTTGGACTGTAGATCAATTTGTGGATTCATAGTAATAATTGATTTTACATTAAAATAACAATCATTATTCTACATTATGTAGAATAATAATCTTCGAATCTACGAATAATCTATATTATGGAACAAAATGCATGCGATATTTGAGTTGTTATTCTTTATTAATAATGCCTAAACCTTTGTATTTGGATAGAGATATACTAAAACAAAACCTTTATTATGAATATATATGGAAAGTAATAATTCATCATCGTTTTACAATATGTCATGGATATCATTTGCTGTAGCAACTACAGGTATGATCCTTGGCATTCTTTACATTGATGCAGAGTTGGCAATTAAAGGATTTCTAGCAATGGGTTACTTATTTACGATCACATCTTGCTTTACTCTTGCTAAAGTCATTCGAGATAGACATGAATCTGAACGATTCTTAACGAAAATGGAAAAGGCCAAAACGGAAAAATTTATGGCTGAGAATGTAGTCTAAATATCGAATAACTAAATATTTAAAGTGCGTTGTATGAAAATGCGACGCACTTTGTTTTTACTTTCTATTGAAAACAAGCATCAACTCTGTTTTGATTGACTGTTGCTATTCAAATATGTGATGTCCGCCAAATATAAATTTGTCGCAATCTTGATTCTACCCATCCTCGACAGGAGTCGAGGTTCCTTCCTTGTGTGTAAAACAAATTTCAGACTAAGCCACCAGCGCCCTTGAACCTTAAAGGGAGGCCTGCGCAGAGTTATGTTACATTTTTACTTGGGCTGATTTCCCTTTAGGTTAGAGCGTGCGATGGCAATAAATATTCTTTCTGCATAAAGAAGTGTAATATGCTTTACACACTCATTCCTTATTAATCCACCATATTTCAATTTTACGTTAAGGCGGATTTGTTAGTCCTCCCAAAGGCGCTAGCCATGCCAGTATCACCAAAATAACATCAAAAAAAAATGCCTCCTCCCCGATATCGGAAAGGAAGCATAAAACTCATGCTCTATTGCAGAACTGCTTTTGGGATTGTAATTAAAAACCCTTAGTCAATAAGCATCATCTTTTTGGATAATGATTGGCCTTCGGACTGCAATTGGTAGTACAATATGCCTGTTGTAGCTACTTCTTCTTTATTCAATCTTAATTGATTCATTCCTTTATTATACATGCCAGAGTGGGTATAGACCACCTTTCCTGCAGTATCAAATATTGTAATACTAACTGCAGTCTCTTTAGCTAATTCGAAAGGAATAATTGTTTCAGTACTAAACGGATTAGGCGTATTCTGATGTAATACCATTGACTCGCCTAACTGATCTTGAAAACCTAATTCAATTGCTAGAACTTCAGTTGACTCATTTGTATAAGCCTCAGAAGAAATAGTGTGAGCTAGATTTAAAAGTTGAGAAATAAGGCCAGACTCTTTTGCTTCAAACGTTATTTCAAATAGATCTTGTGAATTCGAGTTTCCATTTGATTCATTCACACTCAATCTCAATTCATCATTAGCGATAGAGTAGTTGGATGCATTCAAAACATAGTGCTCACTATTTACGTCTTGTACGATTACTTTATCCAGATCCAAATTCAATTGATAACCTTGAATATTTTCCAAATCAGATTTGAATGCAACAGTAACAATCTCATTTCTTTCTAATAATCTATCTGTAGATTGAACAGTGATCGTTTGTTGACTTCTTACTTCAGTGTTTTGTAGACGACTAGCAACTGCATTTCCACTGACATCACCGATTTTTACACCAATAAAATTTTGATCAAACATATTGTTATTAGGCGAGTTGATTCGGATTTCTTCTATGAATGGCCATGGATTCGTATTATCAATAAAATCGTCAGATACGATGAATCTCCAACTATCATTGTTTGGCAGTTCATTAGAAAGGCCTAAAATCAATTGTCGCAATTGGATGATGTCAAGAGCTGATACAGCCTGATCATTACTCGCATCTGCGGCGATGATTGTGTAAGCATTATCGAACGGTTCAATGCCAAGTATGTGCTGTTGTATCAACAAAAGGTCAAGTGTACTGACACCATTCAAATAATTGTCATTTCTTTCTGCACTCAACACATAATTACCTTCTATAGGATTCGAGGTGAAGGCGAATTCACCTTGATTGCTTTCAACTTCTTTTGGGAATCCAGGTAGGTTGCTTTCTATCGTGACATTCACATCGTCGATCATCATGTTCGTAGGAGTAGCTATAGTTCCACCGATATTTATTGTTTGATCAGAAACTGGAACGTCTCCGCCACCATTATTGTCTCCACCACCAGGATTTTCATTTCCATCACAATGAGAACCATTGTCATCAACTCGTAAAGATACAGTACAGAAATCACGATTTTCATTCGTATCCCAAACATATACCTGTAACTCAATGACAGATAATCCTGTTCTATCCAAGTCTTCACATGTATAGATGATTGATGAGCTGCTCGTCGTTTCATCAAAGTCAGGGTCCTCACCCGGAGGCGTATCTGTAAATGTGAATCTCAATTTACTTCTGTCATCACAGTTATCACTTGCGCCCAAGTCAAAGTCACTTGCCCAAATGGTAATCCGACCTTCTCCACGCATTACTGCCGTAGAGACACCAGAAATACAATATGGGGTAGGGGCACGATTGTCTTTGACAACATAGGTGTCCTCTCCATAAGCTGTGTTGTTACAACCATCATGGACATTGTACCTAACAGAATATGTTCCAGCTGCAATATTTTCTATATCCCAAACCAGATCACTACCAAATGCTCTATGATCAGCAACTCTGTCACCATAGCTGTTATAGACAGTGACATCCCAGGTTAATCGTGAAATACATCCTCTATCTTCTGCGTGTTTTGTGACTGTAATACGACCATTGCACTCTGAGCCAATGAGATCTCTTTCTACTGTAACAGAAGGGTCGATCTCAGGTGCTTCTTTATCGACAATCTTGATCACTTGATCAAAAGTATAATAGCCATCTCTCTCAACTATGGCTGAAGGTAAGCCGTCGCTGTCTTTCGTTCTTTTGTATCTGAAGTAGATGCCATGCTCTTGAGTAGCAATACAACCTTCAGTAGAACAATGGTCTTCTACAGCTTCATAAATATTGGAAGTGTTGCCACCGCCTGAACTTCCATTTGCATCATAATTACACCAATCGATGATTGTCCATCTGTTTATTATTTTAGAACACCCACCAGAGTCTGGGACTTCAAGTGTGTCACTCACTACATTGTAACCAACGAGTCCACAGCTTGTCTCAATCCATTCTGGTTGACATAATGTGAAATCCTCAGTACAATTGAATGGAGCCTTTAATTTAACGTCATATGCAGTTTCATGGCACTTACCTTCGTAGTCGGCATCTATTCTAACTCCTCTAACAGACTCTCCTGTGTAATGTGCTGGCCATTTGATGGTAGTCGGATCAAATTTCTGTGCAGTCATATATATTTCTTGAGTACATAAGAATGCATCTGAATCATCAATAACACCATTGATATTGGAATCGTGGTACCAATTTCTTTCGATTTTACCATTGCTACATGATGGATCTCCATAGTCAACATCATTGTACATCACACCGTGTGTACCACATGTTGCAAACAGACTTGGCATTCCCATATAAGACATGTCGTGTATATCTTCTTTACAATCAACATATCTTGTCGGTGCACAATCTCTTAAATATGGGACTTGTTGTTTAAGATTAACCCATATCATACAATCATTAAAGCTACCTTTAAAATCAGATGGAGCTATTGGTCCAGGTCCAGGATCTCTATCAAAGACACGTAGAACAACAAGTACTTTTTCATCACCACAGCAGAACTTCACTTCGTCATCAAAATACACCAACCAAGTCGAATCTTGTGCCACACCAAATTTGTCGATATTTGACGCAATAATAGCATCAGGCCCTTGACAAGCAATTGGCAATCCAAAGTCAGTAGAGTTAGCTGCTTCTAATTCATCCATACGGATCACTTTGAAGTAAACGTCATTACATCCAGCATCATGCGAGCCATTGTCAAATGCTGCAGCAAGTACTTTGGCAGTTGCATCATCTGGCCCTGCACCATCAGCTATCAATGTCACTGCCAATTCTTCGGGGCAAATAGCGACAGGAGGCACATTATCTATAACTTCTAACCAAAGTCTTTTTGTATCGGAGGTGTTGCCACACTCATCTAGAATGGTATATGAAATCCAGTATTCGCCTGGACTTATGAATTGTGCCATACCTAACGGATAATCTCCATATGAATCAAGTATGTCTGATGTTATAGTTACATCTCCTTCCCAGATACGCTCTGAATCATAAATTTCATTTGTATAAGCGTCATAAACGGTCATTCGTACTTCCATGTCTTTATTGGTACTCAAGTCAATATCAGATTGACATTTGTCAGTCACTTTAACAGGAGGTATAAAGAGTGTAGCTGTACATTGCCACGGATCTATCCCGATGGTCATGGAATCTTTCATCATGGTAAACTCAGGTGCTTCATCATCTCTTACTTCAAATACTTGTGTACAGTTTTTTGTTTCTTCTTGGCACCAGTCGATGATACTCCAAGTACGGACTACTTTGTGTGATCCTTTACTTCCATATCCACAAATTGGCACTTCCACATCGTCACGAGCGACGACGATATTACAGTTATGTGTTCCTTCTTTAAAAGGAATGATAACCGGAACGCTTACCATTCGTTCTACCTGCACGATTGTTTCTACAGTTTCTTTAATTACGATAGGGACAAGTACCCATTCTCCTCCTAGGAAGACTTTATCTAAAAACGTATCTATGACGATTTCTTCATGTACAATCGAGTCAAACTTTACGATGCCTATTTTTCTCTTATCTGTAATAATATGCGGGTAAGCATTGACGATTGCTGCAGAGTCAGAAACAGTTTCTTTGAAATAGTTAAAGATAGAATCTGGGTGGTTATCCACATCACATCCTACAACAAAATTAGATGCAGCACAGGCTACAGTTTCTAAGTCTAAACCATCAAATTTAAATTTCTGAGTCAGGATCAATTCTTCTGTCTTCACACCATGATCCATACTACTGATGTACCACTCCCGGATACAAGTATTGTTTTCTATTCCGCCGAAGCAGTCTCCAGAAAAGTCTAATGAATATGTTCCTTCTGCATTTGGATGAGAAGCTTTCACTAGTATAAGTGCATTAGGTGATACTGGTGCTGGAAATGAAGTAATTCTTTCTGCAACCAATAGTCCATTTGTCACAGTATAACTGTAGACTTCTAAATCTGCAAATAGCCAATCATACGATCCATCTATTTTTGTAATAAGATAGGTCAAGTTACTTTCAATGTTAAGCATGAGATTACAGTCTTCAATTGACGGAGCGACATGCAAGTCAGCACGCCATTCATCACTTGGGGTACCATTAAAATCATTGAGAGGGACTTGATTTATATCTACATGCATATCTTCCATCAATAACAAATCGTCATCTACATTGTCTGTGATTTCACCACTTATTGTAGATGAAAAAGTACTCTGCGAATCGTCTGCACAATTTGGCAATTGATTAAATGCATCCTTATAGTACATTTTGTAATTGAATTTTTCACAAGTTGTACTTAGTTCAGGGTTAAGCCCTAAACTTCCAGTATACTCGTCATGATCCAGTACGTGAAAAATTTCTGAGCAGCCAAAATTGTAAGCTGTCAGTGGATCGTTGACGATCCTTGGCGGAATTTTACTTTCAATGAGTACTGTTCCCCAGCAACTATTCCGGCAATCATTTTCGATTTTGTAAAGATGCGAACCAAATAACTTATCGCTATTCCAGCCTTCAGAAACGGAACCTAAACTTGCCAATGGCAAATCGGATATTTCTAAAGATGAGATAGATAGTAAAAAGTTAGCTGCTGGATCAATCTTCTGCGTAAGCGTATCTCCTTCTATAAAGAAATCAGCATCAAGAAGAAAATCACAATCCTGGTCCAATGAAATTTGGATGTTGTCATTACATGCTATTGCAGGACAATCTTGGCATAAGATTAATGTCGGCAACAGAAGTAACGTAAAAGCAACAATGTAGCATCTAAGTGTTTCTGTAAACGCTGATGTTGTCATAAAGCTTGAGTTTAATTTATAAATAATTCAATCCGATTAAGTATAGCTCTTCGATCCAAGGAGTCACGGATTACAAAGAGATGTAATACGAGTGGTATTGCAAATGCTGTGCTTGGCGAGGTTTTGATTGACGGTATTTTATATATCGAGGGACAACTGATAAAAGATTTTCATCATATGATTTTTACAATCTATTGAATGTCAATTATTTACACATCTATTATTTTTGATATGATAATTATAAATATGTATCGATTTTGAGCCTAATTGTTATAATCAACAGACCATTTGGAGGAAATAGCTTCAACTTGAGGAGTTAAGAAATGTATTAATCTATTGTGTAAATGTAAAATCAACACTTTATCAGTCATTTTTAAATGGACATTAAAGTTGTACAAACATGAAAGCTTTATCATTCTGATTTGAACAATATCAAGTAGTTCAATATCCAGATAGCAACAACCGACTTCTCTATTTTGATCGCACAGTGTTGTCCAATGGACATGTGGGATGGTTACTTTCTACACTTTTATAAATTTAACACACTAATTTCGTTTCTTTAGTTATAGCAACTGTAACCAATTCAATTGTGAATACGGCTACGGTAAGTTTATATTAAACTTAACTAAACCAATTGATAAGTGAGTAATATAGTCATCATTGGTAATGGTGTTGCTGGGATTTCAGCAGCACGGTGGATTCGTAAATTAAGTGACCACAGCATTACCGTTATCTCCTCGGAGACAGATCATTTTTTCAGTCGTACGGCACTCATGTATATATATATGGGGCATATGAGGTATGAGGATACAAAGCCTTATGAAGATTGGTTCTGGAAAAAAAATAGAATTGATCTTGTCAATGACCACGTTAATGGTATTGGATTCGAAAGTAAACAATTGACTTTGCGTTCAGGCAAAACCATGGGCTATGATAAACTCATACTTGCGTTAGGTTCTAAATCCAATATGTTTGGATGGCCTGGCCAAGATTTAGATGGTGTTGGAGGTTTGTATTCACTTCAGGATTTAGAGCAAATGGAGAAGTTCAGTCCAGATCTGAAACGAGCAGTGATTTGTGGCGGAGGATTGATCGGTATTGAAATGGCAGAAATGTTTCATTCTAGGCATATACCTGTTACCATGTTGGTAAGAGAGGAAAGCTATTGGAGTAATGTATTGCCACCTGAAGAATCCCAAATGATTACAAGACACATCAAAGACAATCACATTGATTTACGCTTAGGTGTCAATCTTGGCGAAATTAAAGATGATGGTACAGGGAAAGCCAAATCAGTTGTTGTTAAAGAAACGGGTGAAGAAATCCCTTGCGGATATGTTGGCTTAACCGCTGGTGTAAGCCCAAATGTTGGTTGGTTGAAGGAATCAGGCTTGGAGATAGGACGTGGCATCAAGGTCAATAAGCATTTAGAAACTAATATGCCTGATGTATACGCGATTGGGGATTGTGCCGAGCAGACTGATGTCCAACCTGGTCGCCGAGCAATAGAAGCAATATGGTATACAGGTCGAATGATGGGAGAGACTGTAGCATATAATGCAGTAGGGAAAAAGATTGCGTATGATCCAGGCTTATGGTTCAATAGTGCAAAATTTATCGATATAGAATATCAAGTGTACGGTGAGTTGCCAGCTACATTGCCTGAGCATTTAAAAACAATTTTTTGGGAACATGTAGATGGAGATAAATCTATCCGTATCAATTATCATGTTGACGATTACACGGTCAAAGGATTTAATTTATTTGGTATCAGATACAGACATGAAGTGTGTAAGAAATGGATTCTGGATAAGACACATATCGAAGAAGTCCTTCAAAATTTAGGTCTTGCGAATTTTGACCCTGAGTTTTATGAAGAATTTGAGTCGAACATCATCAGAGTTTATAATCAGAAAGAAAGTAAAAATATTGGCTTAAAAACTAAACGTGGACTTTCTAAGGTTTTTTCATTTTTAAATAGGTAAGAATTAAATAGCTAAGAATTATGAAAGTCATTCAAAATATAGGGTTAGGGATGTTTATTGTTGCATTGTTGATTTTTACAGCAATGTTAGGCATAGGACATCAAGAATTGACGCCTCAAAACATTAATATAGAAAATCAATATCATAAAGAGGTTATTTTAGAAGCAGCTGAAGATGCTGGATTGTTGAACACCAAAATAGGAGGTATTGCATTTATATCTAAAATAAAATCTGCAATGAAAACTGCAGCAAAAGAACTTGATACAAGAGCTGTTGTAAGTCTTCCAGCTGGTGTAGATGATTGGGATTATAAATTACAGGGTTGGCAAATAAGGGATTATGCCAATGCCTTAGTGACTAATACTGCTGGTGGTCCAGTCCAAGAAAATCCATGGTTATTCTTTTTGATGACTTTTGGTTTAGCGATTCTTGGAGGCTTATTATTTATTATTCCGAAATTTTCACAACCTGCTGGCATTAAAAATAATGGCATATATCATAACGCTTTAACGAGAGGCTTAAAGTGGAATATGAAGATGGTCTATTTAATCCCGATTATTATTGGAATTATCCTTTGGGGTTTCTTTAAGACTGGAAATGCATTTTGGCCTATCGTCACAGTGATACTTGCCTTAGTTATTAGCTATTTTGTTTTTTATATTGAGCGATCCAAAGAGAATACGCCACAGCGTGATTCTAGCCCTGTGAATACAGGATGGTTAGGTGTAATTGCAGGTACTTATTTGATTGGTTTTTATATTTTATTGTATTGGGCACCGGCATACATCAATAATTGGATAGATATGGTAAGCCCTATCAGTAAGATGCTTAGTGGTAATGCTGCCAGTAACTGGTTTTTGTATGGTCTGATGTATTGTGTTATTGTTATTGTTATGGGAATAAGGATGATGTCTAAATACCAGCACAATAAATACCAGCGCATTCGTACGATGTCTGTTATGTTTTTTCAGACTTCATTCGCATTTTTAATTCCAGAAATACTAGTCAGATTTAACCAGCCTTGGTTTGACTTTAAAAACATATGGCCGCTTCACTATGATTTCTTTTTTAAGTATAATTTAGATAATTTAATCAGTAGCGGGGGGCTTGGGATATTCATGTTGGTCTGGGGTATCCTATTGATTGTCATAGGTGTGCCTTTTATTACCTACTTTTTTGGCAAGCGATGGTATTGTAGCTGGGTATGTGGTTGTGGTGGCCTTGCTGAAACAATGGGAGACCCTTTCCGCCAATTATCTGATAAAAGTTTGCGAGCGTGGAAGTACGAGCGATACATCATACACGGGGTGTTGGCAGCAGCAATTATTATGACTGGATTTGTACTGGTTAATTATTTTACGGGTAAAGAACAACTGCTAGGAATACAAACTGAAGGCATACGGTCTTGGTATGGATTTCTTATAGGCGCTGGATTTTCAGGTGTCGTCGGTACTGGATTTTATCCATTGATGGGTAATCGGATGTGGTGTCGTTTTGGTTGTCCATTAGCTGCCTATTTGGGGTTAGTTCAACGATTTAAAAGTCGGTTCAGAATTACAACAAACGGAGGTCAATGTATTTCATGTGGTAATTGTAGTACGTATTGTGAAATGGGAATTGATGTCAGATCATACGCACAGAAAGGCCAAGATATTGTCAGAAGCAGTTGTGTTGGCTGCGGTGTTTGTTCTGCAGTTTGTCCAAGAGGAGTATTGAGATTAGAAAATGCTAGTGGAGATATTGCTGCGCGTACAATTCCTGAAAGAGCGATACACATAACTGAGGATCAAGTAAGATTACTTAACTAACTGGTTTAATGAAAAAAGCTCTCTTTTTTTAGTAGCATTATTATTGTTGGCTGGAGCAATTGCAGGACTTAATTTATCTATAGATGAAATAAATAATAGCCATGTTTCTCCAAAAAAAATTTAATGATACCAGCATGTTATTTGGTATTTATTTTTTTCTCCATCGGTCTAGTAGCACATTTTTTTAAATGGAGATTCTCACTCTTTTTTGCTTCTCTGTTCATACCATTCGCATTAGCGTTAAGTGGTACAGTATCAGAGCTAATGGGTATTGAAGTCTGTCCCAGAACATCTGTAGGTAACAATTCTTACTAATAGGAATTTTTGCCTCAATTATTGTTGGTATTGGTGAATATATGCTACACTACTTGCCAAGTGGCCCAGGTGGAGAAGTTACCATGTTAAATGATGTCCCATTAGCACGAGCTTCCATTGGGCATTTTTTTGTTGTTTTTGGTGCCCCATTTTATTTTGCTGGTTTTTATGGCTTGAAAAAAGTATTTTTCTCAACAAGTCCACTCTTGTCCAGACTTTTATTAATTGCAGGAGTTTTGTCTTTTTCAATTGGCGGTGTATGGGTGTCATCACGATATTTTGGAGCAGTGGTATTGCAACGCAGTGCAGGGACCGCAGACTATGATTATTTTTTGAAATCTTATGAGGATCACTATCAAGTTTTGGTCTGGGCATTGAGAATTTTGGTTGCGATTGTCTCCATTTTTTATGTCACATTAATTTTAAAAAATAATATAGGTCTGCCGAAGTGGTTAGCCTTTTTTAATCCTATACTAATATTAGTTATTGTAATTTCATCACTGCTATGGCTCCCTGCTCTTGGGAATCACATTGCACCAATTGCGATGAATGTCACACACTTTATATTTTTTGGGATGATTTTTATAATTTTTCAAACAAAAAAAATCATTAAATGAAAAAGCTTGGTTTAATACTTTTAGCAATTATAGTATTGCTTGTCATAGCAGCATTATTATATTTTAAGTCAGATACAAATGATCCATATCCCAAAACTGAATGGGGTAGATTTTCTGGAAGTTGTGATATAAAAGATGTACCAGAAGAGAATTTTGGTAAGACATATCATTCTTGCGATTATTCTGTGCCTAAAGCCGAAATTCCTGTATTTAAAAAAGAGTCTTTTTCTTTTAAAAATAAATTTGATGGCAAACGTACACTACCATTAGTTGGCTCTGCTTTAATTGATGTAGACGGAGATGGTATAGATGAAGTATTCATAGCAGGGGGTATTGATGATGAGGATGCCATTTTTCAATATAAAGATGATGGCTTTGTCAAAATGGATGTTAACATCCAAGCTAAGCCATCAAATGCTAAAACATTAGGAGCTGTTTCATTTGATCTTGACAATGATGGTCGGACAGACCTCCTACTTTCTGGAGACTACGGTGTATTATGGTATTTAAATACAGGAGATGGATTTAGTGCAACTAAGATTGTTGTACCTGTGAATGAAAAAATTGTTCCTGCTTCACTTACTCTTGGAGATATTGATCAAGATGGAGATGCTGATATGTTTGTCAGTGGTTACATCAAATTAGAAGCCATGGAAGGGCAGACAATATTCAAGGATTTCAACTATGGGGGTAGTAGCTTATTGATGTTAAATAATGGTGATAATACCTTTACTGATGCTACTGAATCTTATGGACTAACCTATGTTCACAATACCTTTTGTGCAGTACTTGTTGATGTAGATAAAGATGGATTTTTGGATTTGGTTGTAGCTCATGATACAGGAGAGGTACGAACATATAAAAATGAAAATGGTAAATCATTCACAAAAAAGACAAACCCGACGACAGGAAAATATGCTTATCCAATGGGTATTGCTGTAGGTGATTACAATAACGATGGCAATATTGATTTCTTCTTTTCTAATACTGGATCATCTGTACCAACATTTATGGCAAGAGGTGATTTAGAAAAAGAAGATGTGTTTATCAGTGATTGGTTGTTGTTTAAAAACAATGGTAATTTTACGTTTACAGATGTAGCGAAAGAAACAAAAGTTGCCGATTTTGAATTTTCTTGGGGAGCTCTCTTTCAAGATTTTAATTTAGATGGCTTGCAAGATTTGGTGGTATCAGAGAATTATGTTGCATTCCCGCCTCACAAATTATTTAAGTTGCCGGGAAGGTTTTTATTACAAAGACAGGACGGTACTTTTGCAGCTGTAGAAGATCAAGCTAAAGTGATTAATAAGAATTACGGAATCACACCATTGACGAGTGATTTTAATCAAGATGGCTATCCAGACCTTGTATTTACCAACATAAGTGGTCCTGTCCAGGCTCATATAAATACTGGAGGAAAGGCAAATTTCATAGCCATTCGATTACCAGAGAATGCAAAGTATGCTGGAGCGATTGTCACGGTGACTAAATCTGATGGTCAGTCATTGACAGATACATATGTGATTGGTGAGGGATTGGCTAGTGATCAGACATCGACCTTGACATTTGGTCTTGGCGATACTGATTCTATAAAAGGTGTGAAGATAGCTTTGGCAGATGGATCCACAATGGATATGCCTGATCCAAAAGTAAATCAGATAAATCGACTGTAAATAATTTAGGTGCAATAATTAATCTAGATATTTAAAGGCTTATTTTTTTATAGCCTTTTGTGATGGCATCGGCTTACCGAAATGTTGTACCCAATGGGAGCCTGTGCGTGCTAAGCCCATTTCTGTAACCTCTGGATTCATAATCATCGTGCAATGGCTTGGACTTTCCATCCAATCTTCAATGGCTTCATCAATATTTTTTTGTCCCTCTGCAATGTTTTCACCGACAAGCATCCAGTTGTAGCCGACAGCATCAATCCTGTCTCCAATGTCTTTGCCATCAGCTGAGTAGTGTGAAAATCGACCAGTTTGTTTGAGGTGATTTGCGTAATTTTTGGCAGATCTTTCTAATTTATCATTCCAATGTAGTGAAGGTGCTGCATTCATATACTTATTACCGCATCGGCAACCAGATTCTCTTATCTCATTAATCATCGATAGGATCTTAGCTTCTGATTGAGCTGTGAGCAGCTGCGAGATACAAAGCATGAAAAGAAATATAGATAAACGCATGTCTTAGTAACGATAAGGTTTTGTGTATTTATATATACACCTGAATATTTAGAAAAGTTTAAGACTGGGTGAGTAATAACGGAAGTATTAAATTGTTAAAGATTGACGATAATGACTCTATTGCTATATATCCAGAATACGTATAGTGAAACGCTCCTTACTGTCTATACGAGAAGGCTTCTTACAAATTAAATTCCTTTACTTAAAAATAAGTATTTACAGCAAATTCAAATTGGTCGATAAATATTTTCTTGAATGCTGATATGTTATTTTGTTCATAGAAAATGAGCATAGCTTTTTTATATTCAATAGAGTCAATAGTTCTAAAAGATAGGGGGCAGTATCTTTGATTTATCAAACAAGCATTACTAACAATTCTTGCCGTTCGTTTGTTTCCATCATTAAATGCTTGTATGTATGACAAAAGGATTAATAACAAAAGTGATTTTTCAAATACATTTTGTTTAGAGTTAACTAGATTACACATATGTTGTAGAGCTTCTCGAATCTGATATTCATTATCTAGAGGTTTATAATTTGTACCAGAAATGCCTACTCTTCGGGTTCTAATGTTTCTTTCAACACCGAGATCTTGAATTAGTATACTGTGTATATCTTCGATTCTTCTAATTTCTACAGGATCAATGTAGTTTGGGATTTTGACAATGAAATCTAGCGCTTCTTTGTTTTTGTAATTCTTTGAGTTTTGACATCTCCTCATCTGTGAAAAGTTTCACTTTCGTTAAGGTTTCTAGTATTAATTTTAGATTGAATTCATCAATTATTGTTCTGTCATCAATTTCTTTTTGGAAGTATTCCTCAATGTCAATAGGTTTGGTAATTGAGTAACTAACGCTCACTTTATACTTTGTCCCTCTGCCTTTTCCTACTATAACTACAAAGTTATTTTGTTGCAATTTCTTTAGAATACGCTTTACAGTTGCGTACCCAATATCTAGATTGATCCCTTCGTGTATTTCTTTTGATGAGCTTTATGGCTTTTTGTGAATGTATTCTATAATTGATGAGTCGTTGTTTTTCATATTAAGCTCAATTATTAACGATTAATAGCTACAATTAATCAGTATTTGAGCTTTAAACTACACATTTTGAGCTACAAATCAGTTGAAGCTCAATTTTTAAATAAATAAAGCTCACATTCCGTTTATATAGAGCCTAAACGAATGTTAAATTGAGCCTTTTATTAATGCTTGGCAACGAATCATACTTAAGATATAAAATTCAGCGAAACAGTTTGAAAACTCATAATTATACCATAGATTTGAATTTTACTATTATGAAAACTAATTCTTTTAGCAACAAATTTTATTTCTATTACTTTTTTAGCGAAAAGTCATAGGACCTATTTGTTGTTATAAGCAAAAAGATACAAAGAGTCCTTATCTACAAGTAAGGGCTCTTTTTTTTTGACTATGAAGTACGCAAACAAAATTATTATCCAGGGATATAAAGGTTGTTTTCACGAGGAAGCAGCTCAGAAATATTTTAGAAGGGACGATCTGCAAACAGTGACCAGTGACTCGTTTAATGATTTGGCAGATCTATTGTCTCAGCAAGGGACAGATCATCTTGCTATCATGGCTATTGAGAACTCTATTGCCGGTAGCATTCTGCAGAATTACCGAATATTAAGAGAGCATAAGTTTAGAGTATTAGGTGAGGTATACTTAAGAATTCAACACAACTTAATGGCTATGCCTGGAGTGAAAATTGAAGACCTCAAACAAGTGAGTTCACATCATATGGCAATCAATCAATGCCTGAATTATTTTAGTAACCATGACATTAAATTGGTAGAAAGCGAAGACACTGCTCTAGCTGCAAAACGTGTTGCCGAACAAGGAAAGCCAACAAGAGGTGCAATTGCAAGTAAAGCGGCTGCCAAAATTTATGGCCTCAATATTTTAGCAGAAAGCATAGAAACTTCGAAGATAAATTTCACTCGGTTTTTTATTCTGCAAAATGGTAAGCAACCCATACCACAAGGTATATTTAATAAAGCGTCAATTTATTTGCGCGTATCAGATGAACCTGGTTGTTTATTAAAAGCTTTACAGATTATTGCAGATCATAATGCAAACATCAGTAAGCTGCAGTCATATCCCGTATTGGGAAAAGTCAGCGAGTACTATTTTTACTTAGATCTCGAATTCGATGATGTCAATCACTATGAAACCATCATGGAAAATTTAAAATCAGTCTCATCTGAATTGACAGAATTAGGAGTGTATAACAAAGCTATCGTCTATGATCATCAAGCCATCGCATAGAGTAGGGAAAGTGCAGACATATTATTTTGCGACGAAGCTTATGCAGATTGCTGCCATGAACAAAATGGGTAAAGATGTAATCAATTTAGGTATTGGTAGTCCTGATCAAAAACCGCCAATTGAAATAATAGAAGCATTAAAAGAAAGTACATCTGGTAAAGCAGCGAATAAATATCAAAGCTATAAAGGCATCCCAGAATTGCGAGAAGGATTTGCAAAATGGTACAAGCGTTGGTTTGATGTAAAGCTAGATTTTGAAAAAGAGGTGTTACCCTTAATTGGTTCTAAGGAAGGCATTATGCATATTTCCATGAGTTTTTTGAATGAAGGAGATGAAGTGCTTGTACCAAATCCAGGTTACCCAGCCTATCAGATGGCAACAAAGTTAGCAGGTGGAGTTGTTCGAAATTTTGACTTGACAGATCAGACCAATTGGTTACCGGACTTAGAGAAGTTAGCGGAAGAAGATTTGTCTAAAGTGAAAATCATGTGGGTCAATTACCCAAATATGCCAACAGGCTTTAAAGCCGATCTAGGATTTTTTGCAGAGTTGGTACAGTTTGCTAGACAGAATGAAATACTGCTGTGCCATGATAATCCATATGGCTTCATTTTAAATGATACGCCAAACAGCATCATGCAAGTAGAAGGTGCAAAAGACGTAGCCATTGAATTAAACTCTCTAAGTAAATGTTTCAATATGGCAGGCTGGCGCGTCGGCGTTATGGTAGGTAATGAATCCTACATTAATACTGTCATGAAATTCAAAAGCAATATGGATTCGGGAATGTATAGACCAATCCAAATGGCAGCAGTCAAAGCATTGAATTTAGGGAATGAGTGGTTTGAAGTATTAAATCAAGAATACCATAAGAGAAGAGAAAAGGTTTGGCAATTGATGGGTTTATTGAACTGTAGTTATTCTACAGATTCAGCAGGACTATTTGTTTGGGGCCTTGTGCCTGAATCGGTGATGAATGTCGAACAGTGGATAGAAGACATTCTACAATCTGCAAATGTATTTTTGACACCAGGCTTTATTTTTGGGAGTAATGGAGATCGCTATGTGAGAATTTCGTTGTGCAGTGATTTGGATACGCTTGATGTGGCATTAGAAAGAGTAGGGACATATTTAAATAAGTAAAGATCGTATACTAATGAAAATTTGTGTTGTCGGTTTGGGATTAATTGGAGGTTCGATGGCGAAGGAATGCCGCACTCGTCAACACTATCTTTATGGTGTAGATGCAAATACAACACATCAAGAAAAAGCAATAGATTTTGGATTAGTTGATGAGGTTATAGATATAGATACAGCACTTAAACACGCAGATCTTTTTGTCGTTGCTATTCCAGTTGATGCAATAGAAGAAATGTGTCAATATCTCCTAGATAATATTGGCTGGCATCAAACGGTTGTTGATGTAGGATCTACGAAAGGTGACATTTGTAAAGCTGTTGCCAATCATTCGAAACGGGCTCGGTTTATTGCTTCACATCCTTTGGCCGGAACTGAATTTTCTGGTCCTGGTGCAGCGATTCTAGATTTATTCAAAGGGAAGAAAAACATTATTTGTGAAGAGCATAACTCTGACGAAGACGCTTTAGAAAAAGTCTTGACAATTTTCAATGAATTGGGCATGCAATCTTTATTTATGGATGCTGATGCTCACGATAAGCATATGGCCTATGTGTCACACTTATCACACGTTAGCGCATTTACATTGAGTCTTACAGTGTTAGATATAGAGCAAGATCAAAAGCAAATTTTTAATCTAGCCAGTACAGGATTTGAATCAACTGTCCGGCTTGCAAAGAGTAATCCAGAAACATGGGCGTCTATTTTTGACAAGAATTCTGATCATTTGTCTGATGCTCTTGGTAGATACATCAGTCATTTACAGCATTTTAAAACAGTTATAGATTCTGGTGATAAGCTAGCATCCAAAGACTTGATCTTAAAAGCAAATGACATTAAGCGAGTCCTCAATGGACTTAAATTAAACGTGGTAAAATTAAGTTAGAAACATACAAAACTGAAATATACAATATCATGGAAACACAACATCGTAAAAACTGGTTAAGAAAAACAGAAATTCCTGTCGTTATAGCAGGTCCTTGCAGTGTAGAAACAGAAGAACAATTAATGGAGACCTGCAAAGGAATTGCTGCAACGGGTAAAGTAGATATGCTTCGTGGTGGTATTTGGAAGCCTCGAACATCTGCGGGTAATTTTGAAGGAGTCGGTGTCGCTGGACTCCCTTGGATGAAAAAAGTCAAAGAAGAGACTGGACTACCAATAACTGTAGAAGCTGCTAAGGCTGGACATGCTGAAATGTGTTTGGCCTTTGATGTGGATGTCATTTGGATAGGAGCACGTACATCAGTAAATCCATTTTCTGTACAAGAAATTGCAGAAGCACTTCGAGGTACGAATGTCCCAGTATTGGTAAAGAATCCAATCAATCCGGATTTTAAATTATGGATGGGTGCTGTCGAACGATTTGAGCGCGTTGGTCTAGAACATGTAGGTGCTATACACAGAGGGTTTTCTAATACTGGTGAAAAAGTATACCGAAATAGACCACAGTGGCAAATTGCTTTAGACTTTATGAATGCAAGACCAGAACTACCAATGATTTGCGATCCTAGTCACATTTGTGGACGTAGAGATTTATTACAACCTGTTTCTCAAAAAGCAGTTGATCTGAGTTATGATGGATTAATGATCGAGACTCACAGAGACCCAGATAATGCATGGACTGATGCAAAGCAACAAATCACACCTAAGCGCTTAGGAGAGATGATTACTGAATTGAAATTAAGGCTAGCAAAAGAGACTGATCCTGATATTCAAAATAGCTTAAGTTTCTTAAGGCAAGAAATTAATGAAATTGATACTGATCTATTAAATCTGTTGGTGTCTAGAATGGGTGTTGCTAGAAAAATAGGTGAGTACAAAAAGAAAAATGACATTGCTATTTATCAGGCTAAGCGTTGGGAGGAGATTACTTCTACTGCAAAAGAGAAAGGAACAGCAGAAGGATTAAGCGTCGATTTTATTGATAAGTTTTTACGAGCTGTCCACCATGAGAGTATCAATCAGCAAGAGAAGGTGATGGAATCATAGGTAGTTTGCTTTCTGAAGTGACCCTAGAATGATCCCAATAGAATCAAATAATATTAGCCATGGGTTTATCCCGTGGCAGTATTATAGAATTAGAAAGTAAATTTGGCGCGATTTTTTTTTGAAAATTGTGCAAAATTTATAATGATCGTCGATCCGACCTGCATGTTTTTTAAATGTCTTTTCAATATCAAAACTTATTTTAATCAATGACTAAAAAGTATATAAAGCAGACTGCTCCTTTTATTGTGCCCACGGATGATGGTAAAGTGATTAAAGAGCATTTTGGCTTGGCTAGCATTGCTACAGGTGACTATAGTGTGGCACATATGATTGCGCCTTCTGGTTGGTCAGAGCCTTTTCAAACGCCAGAATTCGATGAAATCACATTTGTGTTTAGAGGTAAAAAGAAATTCATCATTGAGGATGAAGAGGTCATCTTACATGCAGGTGAATCGATCTTTATTAAAAAGAATACAAGAATTCAGTATTCTAATCCATTTGATGAAGAATGTGGAAATCTAGCTATTTGCCTTCCAGCATTTTCTATCAATAAAGTTAATCGGGATGAGAGTTAAGGCTTATTCCTTTGTTTCTCTAGTTGCCTTGAAAGGTATTTCCATGCCTTCTACGGAAACGACGGCAGTCAATTCATCACCTTCAAACGTGCCGTTGTATGTCAAAGGGTATCCAGAAAACTCTATTTTGAAACTGATGTCCTCACCATCAATCTCTAAGTCTTGGAGTTTTAAAACGCCTTGGTCAGATTTGATTTCACCTTTATAATCACCACCATCTAATTCAATGACGATTGCGCCTTTGTATGTGATGCCATCTGGAGCAGGTATTGAAAAATTCCAAGTGCCTGTGTGGTCTGCAACAACTAATGTTAGAAAGGCTAAAGAGAAAAGAAAAAACAACTTCATGATCAAATATTTACCTTAAATTAATCAATATTCTGATTTGGCTAGTAATTTAGATTAGAATTAATAATCAAAAATCTCAAAATGTCGAAGTTTAAGCGTGTAGAAGATTCTCAAACAACAATGTCGGATTTAATGCTGCCTTCATATTCTAATTTTGGTGGTAAAATACATGGCGGCCATATACTTAATTTAATGGACCAAGTCGCCTTTGCCTGTGCTTCTCGCCACTCTGGGCATTATTGTGTTACTGCATCGGTCAATACAGTTAATTTCCTATGCCCCGTTGAAGTTGGAGAATTGTTAATCATGAAGGCTTCAATTAATTATGTTGGTAATAGCTCGATGCAAGTTGGCCTTAGAGTGGAAGCAGAGAACATTCAGACAGGAGAAGTCAAGCATTGCAATTCTTCTTATTTTACAATGGTTGCTAAGGATGAAAATGGCAATAAAGTAAAAGTTCCTGGATTAATTTTAGACTCGACTGATCTCGCTAGAAGATTTGCAAGAGCAATAATAAGACAAAATCAGAGAGGACTTCGCATTCAGCAATTTCGAGATGAAGATTTTGTTTTATCAGACTATCTAGAAGTGTTCAAAGATCAAAATATAGAATTTGATGATTGCTTGTTTAATCTTAAGCACTGTTGAGTCATTTTAAAGAACATTTTTTTGATTTTCTTTTTTAAGATAATTATGACTTGGGCAGCCTGTTTACTAAAAGACTAATCAATTGATTCGGTCCATAAAGAAGAGTGATTTAAAATATATTATAAATAATTAAAAACTTATGTGCAGTCAGGAATAATGTATATCTCCCATATTTTTGTAATTTAGAAGGTAAAAAAATTATGACAAATGAAAGTAAGAACCTTCCAATTCCTACTCTGCTTCCTTTTTTCTAGTTTGTTAGCACAAGGGGTAGCCCAAAGTGAACCAAATGTTTTGTCAGAGAAAAATGGACATGTTCTCAATGAAGAACATTTTTTAACGTACGTCCAAGGCTTGATATCGGATGGAACATTAATCAAAAATAATACGTCTGAAGAACAACTTGTAGAAGTTCTTTCAGAGCTCATATTAGAATTTCAACAAGACCCAGAAGGCGTGTTAGATTTTATAAGTTACTACAAGGATAGTTTAAGTGATCTCAACATTCAATCATATGAAACCACACCTTCTAATCCAGGTAATGCGATTAGCCAGGGAAACCAAATAGTTCGAAATGTTCTTGGAACTGATATAGGTCAAATGGAATTTGATTCCGATAAAGCAAAAGTATTCAGGAATTATATGACCAACTCTTTATTCTATGATTCATCATCAAATTTTTCTAAAAGTGGTGGCGGGTCAGATTATACAAGTTCTTCTGCTAAAATCTACTTTTGTGAAGATGGATCTTATGTCCAAATATTATCTGCAGAAATAAGTATTGATGTAGAAGGCGCGTATGCCAGTTCTGGAGGTGATGATGATATCCAAAGAGGCGTTTGGGAAGTAGCAACATTGCCTACTGGAATGTACATTTTACTTTTTTATAGTACCGAAGCATCTATGCTAGAAGAATCTCCAAATGGGTTTTTACCATTTCCACTAGCGAGTTTCACAGATACTTATGTCGTTATGCCAGATGGATCAATACCATATAAACGGCAAGGTGGTCAAACCTGTAATTAAGAATATTTATATGCATCAAATAAAATTCATTTTGGAACATTTAGCGTTGTGTTTTACTCGCTCCCATTGTTGAAAAGACTCCCTTATAGTCGTATTCCTACCTTATAGTTGTATTCAATGTGTTTTCGCCTCGATATCAAGCAAAGCACGTTATTAAGCTATTCCCAAACCAATTTTCCATTTGGTATCTAAAGATTAATTAGACAAGTATGGTAGATTGAATACTTACTGCTATCATTGGATGCTGGTCTCAACTTCAGGTATTTGTGTTGCTTTTTCGTTTCCTCGACCTAAGGCCAATAGAAATCTCCGCTTTGCACTGAACGCCAACCAATACATAACAGGAACAATAACCAAAGTTAAAAATGTTGCGAATACCAATCCGTATATAACTGTCCATGCCATTGGTCCCCATAAAGCAGTATTGTCGCCCCCAATAAATATATTTGGATTGAGGTCAGTAACTAAAGTTCTAAAATTAAAATTAAACCCAATGGCAAGTGGTATCAATCCTAAAACAGTTGTAATGGCTGTTAACAAGACAGGCCTCAATCTAGTTGCACCACCTTTGATGATACATTCTTTGACATCTTCTTTTAACATATAAATCATCTCGTTGATGCCTTTTTCTTCACGTTTATTTTGCACCAATAAATTAATATAATCAATCAATACGATGGCATTATTTACAACTATTCCTGCTAGCGCAATAATACCTACTCCTGAAAAGACAACTGAAAAAGTATTGCCAGTAAAAATATAACCGAGTATAACTCCAATGGTACTAAAGAGGACAGATAAAATGATTATAAAAGGTGATATAAAAGAATTGAATTGCCCTACAATAATTATAAATATTAAAAATAGAGCAACTCCAAAAGCCGATTTTAGAAATGCCATGTCTTCTGCCTGCGATTCTTGTTCGCCAGTAAATGCATATTTATATCCATCAGGCACTTCAAAGTCTTCCATTATTATTCGTAAGTCTTCATTTATCTGGTTTGCATTGTAACCGTCGAGTACATTCGAGCTTACAGTAATGACACGTTGTTGATTGAGTCTTTTAATAGAACTATAGGTAGAACTGTATTCAAAATCTGCTACTGTAGAAATTGGAACTTGTACGACTGCGCCTTGTCGCGCTTGATCTCTAAACGTGATTTTCTGATTTAGTAAACCATTAATGTCATTTCTATAATCCTCATTGGCTCTCAATTGTATGGCGTACTCATCCTCGCCATCTTTAAATTTTGATATCTCTTTTCCGAAAACACTCGTCCGAATGGTGCTTGCAATTTGAGCTGTCGATAAACCATATCTTCTGGCAGCATTTCTGTCGATATTTACCAGTAATTCTGGTTTTCCAATTTTGACATCTGGTTTTAATTCTTCTATTCCAGCTATATTTGAATCTTCAATGTACTGTATGGCTCGTGAAGCTAGACTAGCAATTGTATCAATTTCATCTCCGGTAAATTCAATATTAATTGGTGCTCCTACTGGCGGGCCATCTGCATCTTTGTCTACTGTAATTTCAACTCCAGCATAGCCTTGGACAGCATCACGTACTTCATTCATAATGGTTACCGTACTTATATCTCCTCTGTTTTTGGAAGACACAAATGAAACTGTTAGTCTAGCTTTATGTGGGGTCACACCAGGCTCTGGAGGTGTATTCGGGTCGGCTGTATTTTCACCGATTGTTGTCAGTATGTCTTGAACAACTAATCCGAATTCTTCAACTGTATTCGTGACTTTCTTTTCTATGTCAAGCAAAAGTTCATTTGTTGCTTCTATATCTTTGCCTATTGGCAACTCGACAAAAACATTGACAAAGTTAGGGTCTGCAGATGGAAAGAATTCAACCGGTGGAGGTTTTACTACGAAAAGCAAAATAGAAAAGCCAAGCAATAAAAATGTTGAAATAAATATTAGGGTAGGGCGTATGCCTTTAAGTACCGCTCGAATGAATGTATCATAAGCCCTTTCGAGTGCAGGCAAAACTTTTTGCTGAAATGCAAAAGATGCTGGCCGTAGAAATATAAAATTGAGTATTGTTAATATAAGCGCAAAACCTAAAATATTTCGCAACCACATAATGTCCATGAGGTGTGCGATGACAATTCCCGCAATCATAACTATTAACCAGATTAAGGTATTTCTTCTTGATCTACTTTTCACATCTTTTGTAGCTGCAGTATTATCAATCTTCATGAAGCTAGCTGTCAATACTGGATTAATCACTAAGGCAACAAATAAAGATGATGACAATACACAGATTAAAGTAATGGGAAAATATTTCATGAATTGTCCCATAATGCCGGGCCAAAACATTAATGGTAAAAATGCTGCCAATGTCGTAGCCGTAGAAGCGATAATTGGCATGGCAACTTCTGAGGCACCAAACTTTGCAGATTCTTTACCAGTATAGCCTTCATCCATATACCGATAAATATTTTCTACGGTCACAATCGCATTATCAACCAAAAGCCCTAGTGCAAGGATCAAACTAAAGAGCGTGACAATATTGAGACTCACATCAAATATGAATAAAAACAAAATACCGATAAGCATAGATAAGGGAATGGCTATCCCAACAAAAACTGCATTTCGAAGCCCTAAGAAAAATAACAAAACCAAGGTGACTAAGATGACACCTGAAATTATACTATTTTCTAAATTGGCGACTTCATCTCTTGTCGAGATTGACAGGTCATTAAATTTTGTAATTTCTAACTCCTCAGGAAATCTTGGTTTTAGTTCTTTTATTCTGGCATCGATGTTGTCAATCGCAGAAAGTAGATTTTGCCCATCTCTTTTCTTAACTTCTAAAGAGATTACGGGAAAAGAATTCACTCGCGCATATGTTGTTCGTTCTTCGAATCCATATTCTACTTCAGCAAGATCTCTAATGTATATGGGGCGTTCATTTTCACTTTTAATGATGACATCTTTTATTTCATCGACGCCTTTAAATTGACCAAGCACACGTATAGATCTTCTGAATTCATTATTCACAATTTCACCAGCAGACATAGACATATTCTCTCTGGCAATTGCTGTTTCTATATCAGTGAATGATACTTGCACTGATTCCATCTTCCGTAAATCTACATTGATTTTGACTTCTCTATCTAAAGCTCCGCTCATATCGACTTTAGAGACTTCCTTTACTTCTTCGATTTCATCCTGAAAGAATTCTGCATAATTTCTTAGCTGATCCATTGTAAATGGGCCGGCAATATTGACGACGACAATCGGTTGATCTGAAACATTCATTTCCCTTATGGCAGGTTCTTGATCCATATCATTGGGTAACTCCACTTTAGCTTTGTCTACTGCTTCCTTGACATCATCCACAGCTTCGTCAATATCTACGTCGGTACCAAACTTTGCCATGATCATCGTAAAATCTTGGATTGAAGTTGATGTGATGTCTTCAATGCCATTAATGCTTTTAAGTTCTTTTTCTATTGGACGAGTAATAAGACTTTCGATTTCAGATGCCGAGTTGCCGAAGTATGGTGCCGTAATCATGACTTGTGGAAAATAGGCGTCAGGATATTTTTCTTTGGGCATGGCGATATATGCTTGCACACCGAAAAGTAAAATCATGAAGGCAAGTAAGAAAATACTTGTACCATTGTCGATTGCAAATTTAGTTAAACCAAATTCCCTTAATTTACTGATATCAATTTTTGGTGTATCCATAATCAATTAAATGCTGATCAATTCATTATTCAATAATTGTCTAGCTCCTTTGACGACAATGAGATCATTGGGTTGTAGACCTTCAACTACGACGATATTATTGTCATAACTTTCTCCAGTTTGTACATATACCTTTTTTGTCATCCATTCTTCGGCAGTAGGATCTGCTACGACATAGACATATTCATCACCACTTATTTCTCGCTGGACCAATTCTAAAGGGATAACAATGGCATTGGATTCTTCATATTCTTTGATTAGCATTTCTGCCAATAAATTTGGTTTATATTCTCCTTTCGAATTATTCAATGCGACCTCTACTTTAAATGTTCTGTTGGCAGGATCAATCATTCTACCTAGTTGAGTCACTCTGCCTTTGAATTCTTTTTCAAGTGCAGGAATATTTAAATCTACATATTGGCCTTTTTTTACAATGCCGAGAAATGATTCTGGTGCATCGACAACAACTTTAACTTTGTAAGTATTTAATATCTGAATGATAGGGCCTCCAACTGAGGTCATCTCGCCTGGCTGTCTTACTTCTCTCTCGACAACACCTGAAGCTGGGCTATATACATTTTGTTTGGATAGTTGTAGTTGTATTGATTCCAAACTTTTTTCTAGTCGGTCTTTATTATTTTTTGCTTGTAAGTATTGTATTTCACTCCCGATGTCTTGATCCCACAATCGCTTCTGTCTGTCATATACAGTCTGCGCTAATTCTAAAGATGTCTCTATTTCGCCAATTTGTTTTTCAACTGATTCTAAATCCACCTTTGCAATAAGTTGTCCTTTTCTGACAGATTGGCCTTCGCGCACATATACATCAAGTAATCGGCCACCGATTGAACTTGAAGCGTTAATCATGTCATCAGAAATAATATTTCCTTGTAAAGTCGTGAAGCGTTCGAAGTCAGTATATTGTATGGTGTCAATGGTTACCAATGTTGCTTTCTTTTTTGCAGTAGGATCTAACGAGATGATTTCTTCTTCTAAGACTTTGATTTTCTTTTCCAAAGATTTAAATTCATCTTGCTTCTGCTTTAGATATTCTTTTTTACCCGCTAGATCAGTTGGGACAGTGAGCTCTGTTTCTTTTTGCTGACAAGCAACAAACAATAAACAAATAATTAATATTGAGTAAAGCTTCATTGTTATTATTTAATATTTCCTAATGCTATATCTAAATCTGTCTTTGCCAATATGACATCGTACATTGCCGCAATCAGATCTGCTTGTGCTTGATATAATGCTGTTTCTGATTGATTGATTTCCAAACTAGAACCAACTCCTTCTCTAAATTTAATTTTTGCCGTCGTGTACACTTCTTCTGCTAGATCAAGAATGCTACGTCTATTTTTAAGTGTACGTTTCGCATTCGTGACTTGTCTTTGTGCATTTGTAGCTTGTAAATACATACCTCTTTTAAACTCCTCTAACTCTAAAAATTTTTGTTCTTTTCTAATGATAGATCTCTGTCGTTGTGCACTTTTCTCACCACCATCAAAAATACTGTAACTTAGATTTAATCCAACAAATCCACCGGGGATAAATCCTGGTTCATTTTTATTAAATAGCTTATCTCGTTGTAAAGATTCTTGGAGATTGACATTAGCTCGTAAAACAGGAAGACGAAGACCTAGACGATCTATATCTAATTCATCTAACTCAATTGCTTTTTCTAATAGTTCTACTTCTGGTCTGTTAGTGTAATCTATGGATTCTTCTGTCAAGTAAACTGTTGATTCAATTTCTACTTTATTTAATAGGACTTCTAATTCATCCAATAAAGCAATCTCTAGATCTAATGGGAAATTCATTTGAAACTTGAGAATATTTTTACTCAGTTCGACAAGTTCATTTAAATTTTCATCTTCGACTTTTAAATTTTCTAGACTGAGCGATAATCTAGTGACATCAAGTTTTTCTGCAAAACCTGCCTTATATGTTTCCGTTATTTCGAATAATAAGCGCTCAAGAGATGTAATGTTACTTTTTATAATCTTTTGATTTTCTTTGGCAATAAGAACTGCTAAATATGCTTGTTTTACTTGAACAGCTATTTCTCGTTCTGTTAATTTACTTCTCGATCTTTCGACATCAATCGAAGCCTTAGCAGCTTTCAAGCCTTTTAGGAAAACGCCATCAAAAAGTAAAGCTCTAAAATTGGCATAACCAGTTAAATTATTTCTCCGTAGAAAAGCAATATTAAATGTTTCAGGTGGACCTGGGTCAACTGGTGAGTCAAATACAAATTCATTTAAAATGCCAAAGACTGCTGGTGAGATGAAGTCCTCAGTAGGTGATGTCGGACGCAAAAAGTAATAAGCATAATCAACACCAAGATCCAATTGCGGAAGTCCAAAGGCTTTAAATTCCTTTACTCTTTTTTGCGCATCCATGATATTTAATTTATCCATCTCGATGAGAGTGCTATGCTCAGTAGCGTATTCTATTGCAAGAGGAAGCGTAAACTTGTATTGTCCCTTCAAAGAAAATGCAGCTAAGCAAAAACAGATGATCAAGTACTCGCTTCTCATAGTTGAGTCTTTATAATTTTTTTCATTCTATTGAGCCCTATTTCAGAAGCAATGCCACTGATATGGTATCGAACAAATTCTATCAACAAATCTTGTCTTGGATATTTATCTACAGGAAAAAGATTTTCATCGGCCATTGCATTGTTTTTACTTATGTATAGCTTTGAGACAATATCGGCATTTACGTTTTCTCTATAGAGGCCTTCATTGATCCCCGCTTCAATATTTTTATGGATGATGTTTCGTAAAAAGCTAAAATGGTTTTGCTCAATTATCTGCCAACTGTCTGGATAATATTTCTGCAAATCAAACGTAATGGTTGGTTTCATCTTTTTAATTGTGCTGAGAAAGTGTCTCGATAAACTAAGGTACTCATCAACAGCATCAGAAGATTCTGCGATGATGTTTTTCATAATTTGATGTTCTGTCAAAAGAAAGTGTCCAATCACCTGTTTAACAAGCTCGTCTTTATTATCTACATACTGATATATCGTTTTCTTAGATATTCCAAGTTTCCTAGAAATGTCATCCATGCTCACACTTCTCAGGCCATAAGACATAAAGAGTTGTGTGCTCACCTCAAGTATTTTTGCTTTTGTATCCAAACCAGTGCAAATGTATAACAATTAAACTTAGGAAACTTGAGAATGATTTTAAGTTTCCATGGTTTATGATTTATTTGGTCTTAAACTCACGAATCCTACTTCAGAGCTTTTTAAAAAGTCTTATCAATATTCTTTGCGTTTACTATTAAAGGATATATATTTGTTGATAAACAATAAATAATTTATTATTATGAACAAATCGTTACTTAGTTTATCTATCATTTTATCTAACTTACTGTTGCTAGGTTATGCGATAGCTATTGTGATGCTATTTGCTACATATTTTTTTGGTTTCAATCTTCCATTAGAAATAGAGAGTAACATTTCTATAGATAAAACACTTGGATTTATATTATTAAGTTTAAAAGCCATTGTTTTCCTTTTCATTCTTATACAATTAAGAAGGGTACTTCTCGAAATAAGAAATTCAAACTATTTTTCTGAATCATTATTAGGTGTTCTTGACCTACTTAAATATGGTCTTTTCATTTGTTTGGCTTTTCCATTTTTGAAATTGATCTATGATATTATTCATCAACAACAGTTCTCAATTGGTATAGATGAAAACTTTTTATTTATTCTTGTCTCAATCATATTCATAAACATATACCAGCAGAGCATAAAAACTTATAAAGAACACCAATTAACTATATAAGCTATGTCGATAATTGTAAATGTAGATGTCATGATGGCAAAGCGAAAAATATCCCTCAATGAACTGTCAAGTAGAGTAGGTGTGTCCTTATCAAATTTGTCCATTCTCAAAACAGGTAAAGGTAAAGCTGTTCGATTTACCACCTTGGAAGCATTGTGCAAAGCATTGGATTGTCAACCGGGTGATTTGCTCGAATATCAATCAGATGACTAAAATCATAAAGCTCATTCGTTAACAGTATTATTATTTATCTCACATTACTTATATTGTTCTCAAATTTGACTTATGAAAAAGCTACTAATTATACTTCCGGCAATTTTATTGCTCATAGCTTGTGCTGATGCGAATGATAAAAAGAGTACAAAGCCAGCCAAAAAGGAGACTGCAAAAAAAGCTCCGGACGGTAAAAAGATTTTCAAAATACATTGTGTCTTGTGTCATGGTGCCGATGGTAAACTTGGTATCAATGGCTCTAAAGATTTGACTAAATCAGAACTCTCACTAAAAGAGTCCATTACGCAAATCACAAATGGTAAAGGGCTGATGGCATCATATGAGCCAATTCTCTCTAAAGAGGAAATCGAAGCTGTTGCAAAATATACCTTATCACTTCGAGAGTAAACAATAACATGAATATTCTGGGGTGCATGTCAGGTAGTTCGTTGGATGGTCTTGATTTGGCCTTATGTGCATTTCACTCAGAATCAGAATATGTGTTGCTTAAATCTGAAACAGTAGAGTATAGCAATGCTTGGATTGAGCGATTGAAAAATATCGAGCATCTTAGTCATGCCGAATGCTGTCAGTTGGAATCAGAATATACCTCTTACATAGCTGCATTCATTCTAGATTTCTTAGATGGTCAGGAGGCTGCTTATATTTCCAGTCATGGACATACTATCCTGCATCATCCAGAATTGGGCTACAGTTATCAGCTGGGACAAGGTGCTTATTTGGCGGCTAAAACATCTATACCAGTCATCAGCGAATTCAGATTGCAAGACATCGCTAAGGGGGGACAAGGTGCTCCAATCGCTCCAGCTGTAGAGAAGTATCTATTGCCTGGTTATGACGCCTATCTTAATCTCGGTGGTATTACAAACATTAGTTTACATACAGATAAGCATATCACAGCCTTTGATATTGGTCCTTGCAATCAATTGCTAAATGCACTTGCCAATCTAGAAGGTGCTACCTTCGATAAAGATGGTCAAATGTCAAAATCAGGATCAATACTTACCGATTTACTACAGCAATCCCTTTCTCATCAATACTATGCTTTAAAAGTACCCAAGTCACTAGACAATCGATTTGTTGTGAAGGAGTTTGTCAAACCATTTCTCGCTTTCGAAGGAAATACCTCGGATAAGTTGAGAACAGCAGTGGAACTTATTGTCCGTACAATCGCAGCGGAGTCAGGACAAAATAATCGTGTATTTGCAACTGGAGGAGGCGCACTGAATACCTTCATGATGGACCGCCTAAAAACTGAATTGACTGAAAATAACAATAGCCTCTTTATTCCAATAAAAGAAATACTGGAATTTAAAGAAGCGATACTCATGGCACTCATGGGTTATTTGCGTCTTTCTAATAAAGTAAATGTGTTTTCTTCTGTCACAGGAGCAACTTCTGATACGATAGCTGGTTCTATTTATATATGCTAGACAAAGAAGCGCAAATATTGATCACTGGAGTAACTGGATTTCTAGGCGCTTACATCCTGCGATTGTTAATCAAAGAAGGCTATTCAAATATCAATGCGACTTGTAGGGACAGTAGCAAGTTTGCTTTGGTCGATGATGTATGTGACAAAATCAATTGGTTAAATGGAGATTTATTAGATCCACTGTTTATGGATGATTGCTTAGCGCAAATCAACCTTGTCATACATGCTGCAGCTTTAGTTAATGCGAATAAGAGAGATAAAGAGAGGGTCGATAAAGCCAACATAGAATTAACGAAAAACCTTGTCAATCAATCACTTAATAATGGCATTGATCGCTTTATCCACATCAGTAGTGTTGCTTCGCTTGGGTTTGGAGATTCTGATGCGATGATAGACGAACATACAGAATGGAAGAATGACAAAAGAAATACGGTGTATGCGAACTCCAAACATTTTGCTGAACGAGAGGTGTTTCGTGGCGCTGCAGAGGGGCTTAATGTTGTCGTACTGAATCCATCCTTGATATTAGGCGCTGGGTTTTGGGATTCTTCTACCGTCTCCATCTTCAAATTTGTAGACAAAGGAATGCCCTATTACCCAAGTGGTTCTGTAGGTATTGTTGATGTCAGAGATGTAGCGAAGGCAGTTATAATTGCAATAAATAATGATGATATGCTGGAGAAGCGCTTCATTATTTCTGGTGAAAATTGGACGCATCAACAAATGTCAACAGAGATTGCGCGTGCATTGAATAGTAAAGCACCTACCAAACTAATGTCTAATAGTTTAGAACGTTTTTCAAAAAAGGCCTTGTCTATATTGGAGAGTTTGGGTTATCGCAATGACTTAATCAGTGCTGAAAGAATCGATACAGCCACCGCAAAGTTATCCTATAACAATAAAGCATCAATTGATATTGGCCTTACTTATAGACCAATAATTGACACGATTAATGAGACAGCAGCTTTGTACATACAATCAAAAAAAGAACAGACTAGCTTTGCCTTACTAGATATATAGGTATTTTAAAATATACAAATAATTATATATGAATACATTATGTATTACAATAAATTTTAATACGAAATAATTGTTCTTAATGAATATATAATGCAGTCTTATCTATTGTATTTTATACATATTTCGTTATTTTAATTCTAAATATTTTGATAATCCCTCCCGTTACTTCCGAAAAGACTTAATTATTGACCTTTAAAAAATTGATGATGACCTTTGACACAAAAAATATCAGAAACATTACGTTGTTGGGGCATTCGGGCTCTGGCAAGACAAGTTTTGCCGAATGCATGCTTTATGAAGCAAAAGAATTGAAACGTATCGGTACTGTTGATGGCAACTCGACAACCTCAGACCATACCAATATTGAACAAGAAAAAGGAAATTCAATTTTTAGTACACTCATGCATGCTAAATGGAGGGACAATAAAATTAACATATTGGATACGCCTGGCTCTGATGATTTTGTCGGCGAGGTGATCTCTTCATTAAAGGTGGCCGATACAGGTTTGATGTTATTAAATGCAGCCAATGGTGTTGAAGTGGGAACAGAACTGCTGTGGGAATATGTGCAGACATTTAAAACACCGGTCATGTTTGTAGTCAATCAATGCGATCATGAAAAATCGAATTTTGATGCAACATTGGAACAAGCTAAGGCGAGATTTGGAAATAAAGTCATAGCTGTACAATATCCGTATAACCAAGGTGATGATTTTAATACAATTATCGATGCGCTTCGTATGGTTATGTATGTGTTTCCCGAAGATGGTGGTAAGCCAGAGAAAAAAGAAATACCTATAGATGAACTCGCAAATGCACAAGCTATGCATAATGACCTTGTGGAAGCAGCAGCGGAAAATGACGAATCATTAATGGAGAAATTCTTTGAAGCAGGTACTTTAAATGAAATAGAATTATCATCTGGTCTGACAATCGCACTTGCTAATCAGCAGATATATCCAGTGTTTTGTTGTTCAGCTATTCGCAACATGGGTAGTGGACGGATTATGGGTTTTCTTAATGATATTGCACCGAGTCCAGCTGACAGACCTGCTGCAGAATTGGAAGGTGGAGGAGAACTTGTTTGTGATAAAGCTGCAGATAGTTCAATGTTTATTTTCAAGACATTGACAGAGCCCCAAGTTGGTACAATCTCTTATTTTAAAGTCTATGCAGGATCTATCGGTCATGGAGATGAATTGGTAAATGGAGAGAATAGAATGGCAGAACGCATCAGTCAGGTTTTTGAAGCTAATGGTAGAATAAGAACTAATGTTGATCGACTGTATGCAGGAGATATAGGCGCTACAGTAAAATTAAAAGCGTCACATACAAATAGTACAATGAATGCAAAAGGTGTGGAAAGAAAAATCAAACAAATACAATTTCCATCATCAAGAATAAGAACGGCGATCATGCCTCCTGGAAAATCAGATATGGAAAAATTGATGAAGGCACTATATCAAATAAGTGATGAAGATCCGACATTGATCATCGAACAATCTCCCACTTTGAGACAGACATTAATTCATGGTCAAGGCCAATTGCACTTAGATATTATAAAATATAGGGTAGAGAAAGTGAACGGTATTTCAATGGAGTTTATCCAACCAAGGATTCCGTATAGAGAAACGATAAGAAAACCTGTCAATGAAAGTTACAGACACAAAAAACAATCTGGGGGATCAGGCCAGTTTGGCGAAGTCCATATGCGTATAGAGCCATATTATGAAGGCATGCCTGATCCATCTGACTTTAATGTGCGTAAGAAAGAAATTGAGGAATTGCCGTGGGGCGGCACGCTTGCATTTTATTGGTGCATAGTCGGAGGCAGCATAGATTCCAAATATTCTAATGCCATTAAGAAAGGTATCATGCAACAGATGGAACATGGGCCATTGTCCGGGTCTAATTGTCAAGACATCAGGGTGTGCATCTATGATGGTAAAATGCATGCTGTAGATTCTAATGATATGGCTTTTATGTTGGCTGCAACTCATGCGTTTAAAGCAGGTTTTGTAAAAGCTAATCCACAACTTCTGGAACCGATTTATGAGGTAGAGATATTGTGTTCGGATACCGTTATGGGCGATGTGATGGGTGATTTACAAACACGCAGAGCAATCATCCAAGGCATGGAGGCTGATGGTATTTATCAGAAAATTAAAGCAAAGGTTCCTTTAGCAGAAATGTATCAATATTCGACAAGTTTGCGCTCTTTGACTCAAGGAAGAGCAAAATTTACGCGTGATTTTAATGAATATATGGCTGTCACACCTGAGATTCAAGCTAAGCTCATTAGAGAATATCAGGTGAAATCCGAAGCAGCATAATCATATTTGAATTTGTTCCGATGGTGGTGTTTTTAACAAAGACACCACCTTTTCTAATTTCTTTTGCTATGTTGGCTGTCATTAAGAAAACAAGTGCCCAATAATTCACAATTACATATCGGATTTGATGCAAAACGACTGTTCAATAATAAGCGCGGGTTGGCGACATATGCCCGTACCTTATTGCTGTCTTTGAGAAAGCAGTTTCCAAACATTCACATCTATTTATATACACCAAAAATTCGTTCTCCCTACGATCTTGCTGAATTCAAGGATGATCCGGGGATTATTATCAGGACATATAAAGGCAAATTTAGTTGGTACTGGCGTTCAAAAGGGATTGTCAAGCAACTGGAAAATGACAACATTGAACTGTATCATGGACTTAGCTCAGAATTGCCAAGTGGTATCCATAAGACGAATATTAAAACTGTCGTTACCATACACGATGTCCTTTGGAAAAAACATACAAATGATTATACAATAGCGGATAGAATTATACTCAACAGCAAATTGAAACATGCGATCAAACGAGCAGATAAGATTGTAACTGTCAGTGATCACACTAAATCAAGCTTGTCCGAATATATTCATGTTGACGAAGAAAGGTTAAAATCTATTCAGCAGATCGCAGGCCCAGAGTTTTATGGAAGTAACATCGATGCAAAGGTTATTGGATTGCCAGCAAAATACATATTAGCATTTGCAGATAAAAAGAATCGGAAAAATCTTGATTTGCTGGTTGATGCTATCAAACTTCTAAGTGATAAAGACATATCACTTGTTTTGATAGGCACTACCAAGAAAAAGCTAGTTGATACGAAGCAAGTTCTGACTGTTCCACATGTGTCTTACAATGATCTGTTGTCTTATTATAAAGGAGCACTGTTTTGTGCATATCCGACAAGAGATGAAGGTTTTGGCTTACCTATTATTGAGTCTTTGATGAGTCAACAGCCTGTCGTTGTGATGGATAAGCCACCGATGAATCAATTCAAACATCCACTTGTGCATACTTTCTCACCGAGTGCCAGTCCGAGTCAATTAGCTAATTTATTTGAAAAGTTAATCGCTGATCAGAATGACAAAGCCGCCTATACAACTGATACGACTATGGAGAATTATGCGAGGCAGTATATGGATATTTATCTTTCTGTGTTGGGGTATTAACATATTAAATCAGAAATCTTACATTTGATATCATACATCTTAAATCAAAAAGAAAAGAGCAACTTCCATTCCGTGGGTGAGTCCCCGCTAGTTCTGGGTAATTTCAAATACGCATAACATTCCGTCAAAAGGACTACCTCGTCATCCGTCTGTGGACGGTTGCCACTCCTCCACAGAGGAGAATTTTGCCCTGCTTAATAAAAAAATATATGCATAGATTGATAATTTTGTTCAACTCAAATCATCCTACAAAGCGGTATAAATTTCCCTCTCGCAGAGGGGTGCCCGTCAGGGCGGGGTGGTCGATTACGGCATGTTTCCAGCTTGCCTGAATTAGGCTTTGAAAAATGGAATGACTTTAGAATTTTTCTGTTCACCATCAAATCCTATCATCCCAGAATCCTATACATCCTAATTCAGACAGTTAAGCAAATAATATTCCTTACTCAAATCATCCTACAAAGCGACACAAATTCCCCTCTCGCAGAGGAGTGCCCGTCAGGACGGGGT
>Ga0114957_1000177_pt1 | contig 93956 bp, 74 predicted proteins | sample BantaG_FD_87175 | JGI IMG/M metagenome (GOLD analysis project Ga0114957, IMG submission 87175) | Marine algal microbial communities from Bantry Bay, Ireland - BantryBay_4 metaG | ecosystem: Host-associated > Algae > Red algae > Unclassified | place: Bantry Bay, Ireland | collected 2014-11-21 | reverse complement strand
AATTAAAAGAGTTTTTTGAAGTATTACGAAAAATAAATATTACAAAGGAGGCTGCTTAATGCTCAGATCTGCCCAGAAAGCGCTCAAATTTTCGGTATCATTTCTTTATGGGGTAATACGAATAACGTCACCGAAGTGTTTCAAGTCAAGACAAAAGTATAGTGGTAGAGCTGAAAAAAGTAAACTTTTAGGTCATGCAGAGCTTATTACGGAACGCTCCAGAAAACATTTAATCTGGAGATTAAATAACATTAACTATGCTCCAAGTAGTGACCCTATAAAGCTAAAAGGTCGGCCACTAAATGAAACTCAGAGAAAAATTTTTATTTTTTATCTATGTTATTTAGATCTCTAAACAAGATTTAACTTAGGCCAAAGTTGAGTTAACTTTCAGGCCTTTAATTAGAATAATAGGTAATGCTAAAATTAAAATATATAATGGAAAATTTCCACCCGGTTTATTAGTATCATTCGGTAGCACTAAACCACATCCGGCACTATCCACTGACTTAGCACCAATATTATCACCGGCAAAAGCTCCACCTAATGCTTGTGGTTGCTCCGAAGTAGATGCAGTTGATCTTGCCATATTGTTTGCCGCTTTTGAATTAATTCGCGAGGCTGTACTTAAAAAACCTTGAAACTGGCTAACAGGGTTTGCCGTAGATACAATAATATTTTTAACTTCAAAGCCTGTTAAATCAGGGTTTGTATTTAACATTATAGCTGCAGTACCAGCAACATATGGGGTTGCCATACTTGTGCCAGATAAAAATCTAAATTTATCTTCACCGTCCTCTCTTGGATAAGTACTTAAAACTTGCACACCAGGAGCAGCAATATCAACACTTAGTCGTCCAAAATTAGTAAAGCTTGCTAAAGCATCATCAGAAGTAGATGCAGCAACACTAATTAAGTTGGGAGCTACGTTATTGGCTGGGTAAACTGGTCTTGCATCATTATTTGTAGAGTCATTTCCAGCTGCTACTGCTATGAACACACCTTTATTAGAAGCGTTTACGAGTGATGACATCAATGCCTGCGAGCGAGCCGTCCCACCCCAAGAGTTGCTTATAACATCAGCGCCATTTCTAACAGCGTAATCAATAGCTTTGATTGCATCAGAGGTCTTGCCACCGTTACTGCCAATAAATTTTAAACCCATAACTTTTACTGGAGAAACACTTGGGTTGTCTGTAAAAATATTATTAGAAATATTTAATACTATTCCGGCACAGTGAGTGCCGTGCCCATCTTGATCACTCATATTTGAGTTTTCATTTATAAAATTCCAACCATGCACATCATCAACTCTACCATTGTTATCGTTATCAATATTATCGCCAGGAATCTCCCCTGAGTTTACCCAAAGAGCCTCACTGGCTTGAAAATAAGAATGGTTAATATCCAAACCCGAATCAATAACAGCCACAACGACGGGGCGAGAGATGTTAGCAGTGCCTTGAAGTTGAGATGCACCTGTTAAACTATTAATTGCTTGGTTTTTAATTGAAAGTGAGAACCCACTTAAGTCTTCTCGATTAAATGATGATGCTGAAACATCGCCACCACTTTGTTGGATAGATATTGGGTTATCTAGGAAATCAATCGGCGGTGCTAAAAGATAATTAGGCTCAATATATTCAATATTTTTGGCATAGTAAGCATGGTTCATTGTGTACATCATATTTTCAACTGACACCTGGCTGCCCCAAGATACCAATGCCATATGTTCATCATGCCACTCATACTCAACTTTGGAGTGTGTATCATTAACCCATTCTGCCATATCATCATAGCTCGACTTAGTTTTCATTTTTATGATTAATTCGTTAGGTGCATAATTATCAGAGTAGCCAAGTGCGCTGCTTCTAGCAGTAACATCTGAACCTTTTTCTGCACAATTTTGAAAGAATACTAAAGAGGCAAACAAAAATGCCATACTAATAAATGTAGTTTCTTTTTTCATAAATCCCCTAAACACAGTAATCTATCGGTAAAGGCTGGACTAAAGTTTAATGAAAAAAGTAATATTTAATCTTAATATGAGATTAATTAATTTTTCTAAAAACTTATACTATTTGTTTTTTGAATTTTATTTAGGTGAGAGAAAAAAGGACGATGCGAAGCATCCATGCTTCAACATACTTCCTGTTGAAACATCGCCCCCCCACATAAATATGGTAAGGGAAAATATTACCTTCCTGCAAGACATTGATCTAAATAACGCAAGGAGCAAATGCATAAAAAAAGGGCTAAGATCGCTCTTAGCCCTTTACAAGTTACAAAGTACCATAATTCTTTAAAAAAAGAATTATTGGAGATTCACCTCCGCACTGGGTTTATAACAATAATCCATAATGCATCACCTCCTTTTTTGCTCGAAATAGAGCTTAGATTAATTATAACTGTATTTTTACTTCAAAGCTAGTCCCCTACTAAAAAAGTATAATTTAACAATAAAATAAGCCTTAAATGAGACAATTAGCTAGGGTTTGTAGATACTGAGCTTGAGCAAAGTTTTAAGAACATCCTAACCTAAAACTGTGAGATATGACTCAAATCGATGAAGGAAATTTTTGTGGTTTAATTATTTTGCAAATGTAATTTTTGTTACAGGCCTTGTGCTACTGATACTACGCCCTGACTGATCCAAGCCCTTAATGCTCATTTCAAAATCAATAATCTCACCAATATTGGCGCTAAAATTATTCAAACTTAAGCTAATAATGAACTTACCATTAACACAGCTATTAAACTGCGAATTATTAACCTGTGCAGAGCTGGATGAGGCAGAGTAGGAATACTTAATTACATGACTGTCAAATCTACCTGCTGAGCAATCACCCATAATCACAACTGAGTTATTTAATTTTGAAACTGGTACACTGGTATTTCTTATAGCAACCTGAAGACCGTCGGCACTAGCTTCAGTACAATTACCTTCTTCAAAACAAAGTCCTGAATTGAAATGTAAACTACTTTCATAGTCTTCATAATTATCGCAATTAGTATATTGCGACATAATTACTAAACATAAAATAGAAAATCCAATTACTTTAATTCTTGATGGCAAATTACATCCCCGTTTAACTTGCATTGTTGCTTGTAAGTCACTGGTTATTTAAATAGAATTAAAAAAACAACTGCCCGCACATTTATAAATCCGGGCTTACTTACAACTTTAGTATATTAAACCAAAGAGCAAATGAAAAACATTACTTTAATTTTATCACTATTTGTCTCATTTTTAAACGTTTCCTGCTCATTTAAAGCTCCCAAGGAGCCTAGCCAGTTTAGTTTTCACCTTTTAGTTGAACCCACAGACCTTGATCCTGCTCACTTCAGAGGCGCTAGTGGTAGCTATTTATTTAATAATTTATTTCGTGGCCTGTACTCATACTCAAATAAAAAGTTACAACTTGAAAATATTAAAAACTGTAAGTGGCTTAGCAAAACATCTTTAAATTGTACTTTACTAAATAAAAAATGGAGTAACGGCGAACCTATTAAAGCTCAAGATTATATAAATAATTTTCATAGACTCTTTAGTCAAAATATTAAAACTTATCAAACAGAGCATTTATTAAATATAAAAAATGCTAAATCTATACTCAGTGGCAAGCTACCTGCCAGCAAGCTTGGAGTTAGCTCCCCTAAGCCTAATCAAATCTTATTTCGATTAGTTAAACCAGATTCTAACTTTTTATACACACTAGCCTCGCCCTCTTTTGGGCCCATATATTCTAACAATAAGTATAGTATTAGTAATTCTTCACAGCTGGTAACAAATGGGCCCTACACAATTAAATCCTGGGATAAAGGAAGTTTTGTAATACTTCAACCCAATAAATATTATGATACTCACTGGAAAAGTCGCCCCGAGGTTAAAATTTATTTTTTAGAAAATGATGAAACAGCGCTAACCTTGTACGAAACCGGTAAAATGAATTTTTTACGCCGACTATCTACCAACCACCTCAAACGGTACAATAATGAGTCTGGTTTACTACTTAAACCCATACTTAGGTTTGATTACATCGGATTAACTAACGAACTCATGCCTCACAAGTTCTTACGAGCGGCTTTAACTTCTTCGCTTAACTTTCCAGAATTACAAAAAATTTACCGCGGAAAAGGAGTGCCCGGCTGCCCAGGCATACCCGAGAGCTTTCAAGCTAAAGTTCATTGCCACAATTACGATTTAAAAAAGGCAAAATTGTTTTTGCAACTTGTACCTGATGAAATCAAAAATAAGAGCTGGACTTTGTACTATAGTAAAATGGGGGGCAAAGATATTAAAAAGGGAATGGAGTGGGTGCAAAACCAATGGTCTAAAAACCTTGGCTTGAAAATAAACCTAGAGGCCCGAGAACAAGGTATGTATCTATCTACACTCAGAGGAAATTCCATCAATTTATTTAGAAAGGGAGTGGGCGTAGATGGCCCCTCTTGCCTTTTTGCCTTAAAAACTTTTAGCCAAACTTCAGGTGAAAATTATATAAAATTTAATAATCCAAATTATGAACTTATCTTGAAGAAGCTTTCAAAAACTCCCCTAAACACTAGTGAGCAAAGGGAATTATGCTCAGCGGGCATCAAATTACTCATTGATAGCCAGCAATGGATCCCATTAGGCGAAATTCACTTTGCCATGCTCAGCGATAATAAATTCGAAGGCTTTGATATAAATTACCTCAACCAACTAGATCTCACTCACTTAAGAAGAAAGTAACCTTGCCCTAGACTTAAGTTTTTGGTAGCTTTCCAAGAATGAAAACAGTAGTTGTTACAGGCGCCAGTAAAGGCATTGGCAAAAGCATTTCTAATCAGCTAGACACAGATGGCTTTAACGTTATTTTAGTGGCTCGCAACACCAATCAACTCAACGAGTTAGCTGAAAAACTTAATAATCCAGCTGAAGTTTTTACATGCGACTTAAGTAATACGGAAAGCATTCAACAAATCCTACCCACCTTAGAAAAACACAAAAACACTTTGTGCGGGCTAATTAACAACGCTGGGATTTTTATTAAAAATTCTTTTGAAACCACAAGTATTTCTGACTGGGAATCTCAGTACAAAACGAACCTCCTTGCACCAGCAATACTCAGCAAAACTATTATTCCGTTTTTAAAAAACTCCCCTGCTAAACATAAGTTCATAATTAATATTTCATCGACGGCAGCAGCTAGGCCAGTTCCTGACACCAGTGCCTACGGAAGCCTAAAGTCAGCGCTGGATCATTTAACTAAAGTGATGGCTTTGGAGTTAGCTCCTCATAAAATATGCGTTAATGCCATTAGCCCAGGCATTGTAGATACCCCTATACATTCTTTTGAAAACTTAAAGCTCGAGGATATGGATTTCGTAAAATCACTACACCCATTAAACGAGGTCGGAAAACCCACTGATATTGCATCTATGGCTGCTTTTCTTGCGCAAGATTCTAATAACTGGATCACAGGCTCTAACTTTACAATCGATGGAGGGCTTTGTTTAAAATGATTACTCTATCAAGACGTGTACATTTTAGCTCTGGACATAGGTACTACAACCCCTCATGGACTGAAGAAAAAAACAAAGAAGTTTTTGGCAGCTCTTACAGCACCCACGGGCATGGACATAACTATATTCTAGAGGCACAAGTAAAAGGGGATGTTAACCCCGAAACTGGGATGATCATGAACCTTGTGGATTTGGATAATATTTTAAAAGACGTGAGCGACCTTCTCGATCACAAACATTTAAATAATAATGTGGAGTATTTTAAAACCATAACTCCTACCACTGAAAATATAGCTAAGTTTTGTTTTGATAAAATTAATAGTCACTTACCTAAAGTTTCTAAAGCATCTCTTTATAAAGTTAGAGTTTTTGAGGGTGATGATTTATGGGCGGACTATTATGGCTAATATATGTTTCTTAACCAAAAAATATCATATTCGTTGTTCACATCAGTTACTAGACTGCAAAGACCCTCGTCTCAAAACTAAAGAAACAAGTGTTCACGGCCATAATATGGATGTACTTGTAACTTTTAAATCCCCTATCGATAAGCAGTCTGGCTTAATAATAGACCGCGACCATACCGACCAAATTATTAATAATACTATTGTTCAAAAATACGACCAAAGCCTTCTGAATAACTTTTTAACAATCCCAACAGGCGAGAACCTAGTTATTGCAATCACTGAGGATATTTTAAAAACTGATCTCGCAAATAAACTTCACCAAGTTCAACTCAAAGAAACCAACAAAAATTTTTTCTCAGGACCTATCTGTAATGAATAACGCCGACACCCCTCTTAGGCTCTCAAAACTTATGTCACAATTAGGCCTGAGCTCGCGCCGTGAGGCTGACAAACTTATTGAACAGGGCTTGGTCATGGTTAATGGCGAAGTGGTGAAAGAGCTAGGCAGTAAGGTGCTACCCACAGACAAAGTAGAAATACTATCAAGAGGGCAAAAAATTCTTGATAGTAAGCTTACGCTTATACTCAATAAACCCATTGGCCTTGTTAGCTCACAACCAGAAGACGGCTATGAAAGCGCCATGACTTTATTGCAAATTAACAACAGAATATTAAATACTAAAGATGAAAGCTTAAAGCTAAATCTAAAAAATATGGCCCCCACTGGACGCCTAGATATTGACTCTAAAGGTTTAATTATTTACACCCAAGATGGTGTCGTGGCTAAAAAAATTATTGGTGAAAATAGCACTATTGATAAGGAGTATATTGTTCAGTTTAACGGCGTTATAAATGATGAAAAACTACAAAAACTTCGCCACGGCCTAAGCCTAGATGATATTAAGTTGAGAGAGGCAAAAGTTGAGTTAATTAACAGCCACACTCTTAATATGGTATTAAAGCAAGGACGCAAAAGACAAATCAGAAGAATGTTAAAGCTTGTGGACCTACATGTAACTCACCTTAAAAGAGTTCGTATTGGCCCTATTGAACTTGAAAGCTTAGAAGACAGCAAGTGGCGCTTACTTACCAAAGATGAAATTAAAAAAATACTAGAATACTAAATGCTTCGATTCAGGGTAAGGTTTAATTCAACTCAGGCTGACAGAAGAATTATAAACCATCAAGCTCCGAGCTAAGTTCATCATCTATGTGTACGTTTTTATAAACTTTATTGATACTGGCAGGCGCTCTAGAATCACTAATGTATTCAGCCACCACATCAGCAACCTCCTCATCATCGACTAATTTATCCTCTGGTTTTGGCTCAACTTTAGTTAGACTTTCGTATGTAGTTTTAGTTGGCACAACAACAATTGTTTTTTCTGCCTTAACTTCATCAAAACCTTTAGTCTCTTTTTCTGAATCAGCTAAACGTTTATTTATTTTTTGACGACTACTTTCAATATCTAAGTCGATTTGATTAAAAAGATCATTACTAATTGAGCTAGATTTTTTTTGAATATTTAGCGAACTTGCACCGGCACTTAGACCAAAGGCCATCACGAAACTAACTACCCATATTTATTAGTTACCAATAAATTATGAACCAATTAAACTTTAATGCTGTGCAAATTGATCTAGTATATTTATTGTAAACAACTTTAACAAAATAAGGTAAAACACTTATAATGTTGATCTATATTGAGACATAATCGTATCAATATATAGAGTCTGTAGCCAGAAAATAAGGTTAGCCCGCATACACAAAGTTTATGTAAGCGCGACAGACTGAAGTCCAGAGAATTAGCCGAAGTAAACAATGTTTATGTTAGATAATAAATTAAAGGCTCAAAACATAGCTACCAAGCATAACTAAGTCTGTCATCCTGAGGCGAAGCCGAAGGATTTTCTTCGCAAACTAGAGAATTAGATTCTTATAATTTATTAATCAATTAAAGCAAAGAAGATCCCACGCTACGCTCTAGATGACAGACACACCAAAGCCACAAACAAATAAAAACAACCCACACTTTTTTGCATACTTATCTAGTACTCAAATACAATACCTATTTCTCACGCGCAGCCCGCGTTGATGCGCTGAGCTCACGCTCTACTCCCCACACCCTTTTGCATACTAAATCGAGCTCTAACCCAATAGATATTACCCACGCGCAGTCTGCGATGATGCGTTGAGCTCACGAAGTGACTCAATGCAGACTGGAGCTTGTCTGAGCATGGGTAATATCTATTGGGTTAGAGCGCTACTTTACCAGTGAGCAAAAAAATCAATTGAACCTTCTTGCCGAAATAAAATCAGGCACAGGACGACCGTAAATTAAATCAACCAAAGCTTTGCCAGTATGAAAGGCCAGGCCAATCCCGTGAGCGGTAAAACCACCTAAAAAGTAAACTCTAGATTCACCAGGCATAGACCCAACAAATTGTTGACCGTCACTAGAAAAACCCATTATTCCGCCCCAGCGATTTATAATTTTTAAGTCTTTAAATTTAGGTAAATGTTTACCAATGAAATCAGCCAGCGCATCTTGAATAGTTTCAGAGGTATGATCAGAATAACCCACTTGAGTTTCCTTCTCTAATTGCCTGAAACCACCAATCAATAAATGGCCCGTGGGTAACTGCCTAAAGTAATCTAAAACAAAATGGGCATAACAAGGAGCTTCCATGCATTTTTGGGTGGGCTCTGTTACTAAAATTTGCCCTTTAGTAGCAAAAATTTTATCATCAAAGTAACTAGACAATAGTGGCAAGTAAGCATTGGTTGCTAGCACAAGCATTTCACATTTAAAAGTCGCGTGCTGTGTAAGTACGGTCACTCCGTCAGCACCTTCTTCATAACTGTCTACTTCGTGGTGATCAAAAAAATCAACTCCAGAGTTTTCAATCATCTTCTGAGTTAACTTTACAGGATTCACCTCGGCATCTGTTTCGTATTTAATTCCGCCCACAAAGTTAGTTGCCTGCAATCTTTTTTCAATATCTGTTTGGCCGAGAACTTCAACTGGAATATCAAATGAGCTCATTAACTTAGCAGTTTCATTGAGTTCTCCCATTTCGCGCTCATCGGAAGCTAGAGAAAAAGTTCCATTTTGAACAAAATCAATGTCACTGGCTTGGTGACCAAACTCTTGTTTGATTAATGCTAAATTATCCTCAGAAAATTTCCATATTTCAAAGGCCTTGTCTTTTCCGTGCAATGTGACCAGTCGATTAAAATGCTCCACCGAACCACTTGTTACAAAACCAGCATTACGGCCAGTGGCCCCGGCTGCGATTTCACCTTTTTCAATTACGGCAATTTTTAAGTTTGGGTCTTCTTTTTTTAACCAATAAGCTGTGGAGCAACCCGATATGCCGCCTCCAATTACACAAATGTCATAGTTTTTCGTTTCAGAGCGTTTTGTATGCCAAAAAGAATAACTCATTTAATACTCGCAGAAATTCTCGCTGTGTCGTCGTTATCATCTAAAGCTTGTAAAAACTCATGCACTTCAGCTAACTGCTCATCGTTTAGATCAGTAAAGTTTTTTGGCTTATAGCTAAGCTCAGCAGTTTTTACATCCCAGCCACGCTTAACCAAAGCTTCACGTATATCTCCTAAGTCATTAGGCTCACCGTAAAAATCGTATATATTTCCTTCTGTATGTTCAACTTCGTTGGCACCAGCTTCAATTGCATCTTCTTCAGCGTCAGACACATCAGATTTTTCAGCCTCAAAATAACTTACACGTTCAAACATCCAGGACACACTTCCTGACGCTCCTAGGTTCCCCTTTTTCTTGGCAAAGATGGTTCTAATATCAGAAAAGGTTCTGTTTTTGTTATCAGTTTGGCACTCAACTATTACTGCCACTTGATGTGGACCAAAGCCCTCATAAACTGTGTCTTCGTAATTTACATCTTCGCCAGTTAAACCAGCTCCACGCTTTATGGCTCTTTCAATCGTATCCTTAGGGCAACTTTGTGATCTCGCAGCTGATATTGCCAAACTCAATCTTGGATTTGCATCTGGGTCAGGACCACCCATTTTTGCAGCAACGGCAATTTCCTTAGCTAGCTTTGTAAATATTCTTCCTTTTTTATCAGCAGCAGCAGTTTTACCCGCAGCTTTCCATTGCTTACCCATACAGTCCCCTAGTTAATTTGGATCTATTGACGTTTCATCCAGTTAGTTAAGTAACTAGCTTAGTTTATTTACGAGATAAGATTTAAAGTATAGCCGGAGTTGTGGCAAAGCCACATCGAGGACTATACTTTAAGGCTTACCGAAGAAAATAAGCTGAGATAGGACCTTAAATGACTGGATGAAACGTTAATAGATCCAGTGGAACCATAAGATCATAGGTTTTTTAGTTCTGTCAATTTGAGTGAAGGCTCGATTTAATTTTTTATTCTAGGACGGTATTATAATAAATAAACTAAATATTATGTTACGCGCTAGGAGTTTTTCATGGTTAATGCATAAGCATAAATTTTAATTTGTTTAACCATTGCTTGCAGGCCATTAGACCTATTAGGCGATAAGTGGTTTTGTAAACCAATTTCATTAATAAACTCAGGAGGTGTGGTCATAATTTCTTGGGCACTTGAGCCATTATAAACCTTTAGCACTAAAGCAATTAAGCCCTTGGCAATTAAAGCATCACTCGTGGCGTAAAATTTCAGTGATTCAACCCCCGCCTTCATGTCTGGGTACAGCCAAACTTGTGACTGACAGCCCTGCACTTTATTACCATCCACCATATATTCGTTAGGCATATCAGGTAAGTCTTTACCCAGTTTAATAATTTCTTTGTACTTGTCTTCCCAATCACTAAACTTAGTAAAACGCTCAACAATACTATTAGTTTTTTCTGCAATACCCATCAATTTTCCCCCGGTACGCCGATACTTATTAAGAACCACCGCAGTAATTTTAAATAAAGTTAAACGGCACTTAAAAGTTGATTTAACTTTTTGTAATCTGACAAACCAGATATAAAAGAAGTTAAATCCAGCTCAGTGGATTTTTTATAACAACTAATAAAGTAGTGAGCAACACTTCCTGAGTGCTTTACCCAGTGCTCTGCCCACTCCTCATCACTCAAAAAGTACTTATTTTTAGTTTTGTTAGAGAAATGCTCAGATTTAATAAGTTTAATTGAATCTTCAATCATTTGCTCGGGGAATTGATGCGTACTCATCATACCCTTTGCAATATAAACTTCTAATTCGTAAATAAGGCCACCTAAATCTTGCCACACCTCTAAGCCCTTTTGCCCATAGGAGCTATATTAGATATACTACTTGTAAAGATATAACAGTCTTTAAATCTTACTCCCCAGTATAGTTTCCATAATCTAGCCCGCCGATAATTCCCCCAATCTCCGGATAAAATTTAAATAAAATTCTTTTCTTCCTTTCTACAAGCGCGATTACGGCAGCATCGCGTCTTCGCGCATCATCACCTTTCAGGTGACGCAGACGCGGATACGCGAAGCGCGACACGATGCTTGTAGAAAGGAAGAAAATAATTTTATTTAAATTTTATCCGGAGATTGGGGGACTTATTACTTCAACTCAAAAATCATTCCTTGCTCACGACTAATAACTAAAGAAAGTCCTGTCTGAATATAAGACATTATAGCATTAAATCGCTGTGGGTATGAGTGAACACTTACTTTATTGGAGTCTCCGGTATTAACTGTAAAAATTTGATTTCCTTCACGACTGACACCCAGTAATAAGGTAGAGACCTCATTATAAACTAATTTACGCCCTGTCGATGGTAAGTCTGTCGGTGATGCGGATATATCATCAAGGCCTAAGTAGCTACTAGCGCTCAATGATGGTAACCCTACCCCGGAGTCTGTAAAGTACAAAACTCCACCGACGCCAGATAAAAATGAGTAAACTTTATCACTAACTTCATCAACTACAATTTCAGTAACTCCAGGCTCAAGCGCAGCATAAGGTGCTGGTAAGCTAATATCTAAACTACCAATTAAACTGGGAACTGCAGACCCTGAATCATCAGTACTTGTTCCTAAAGGAGAAAGGTCGTAAATGTGAATATAGGATTTTCCACTAGAGTTATCTTGGGTAGAAACATACAAACGTTTAAGGCCATCATTAATATTTAAGCCATAAATAATGTCATCACCATCACCATCAAAATTAAAGAAATCAGCCACAGACAATAAATTACTCTCGTTGAAATCAAATTTTAATTCTTTACTACTATCATCTACCCAAAATAAATAATTTCCCCAGCGCTGGCTTAACCTATTACCATAAGCTTTATCGCCTAAATATAAATTTCTGGCGCAGGTCCCTACACACTTGAAGCCACCAGCTAAAGGCGTAGAGATAGAGCTTAAATTCCCAGTTAATTTAACTGCATCTTGAGTGGTAACATAAGGTCCTGCTCGAGCGGGCTTTGAACTAGCTAACAAACCTAATTGTGAGCCAACATAGTAATAAGATAATTGCTCTGTTTTATTTTCTGAGCTCCAAGGAAGGTCTTCATATAAACTCCACGGGCTACCAAAATTTTCTTTTTTTATTTTTCCTTCATAAAATTTTAAATCCCATAAAAAATTCTTTTTTACTACTCCATTTTTATATGAACCAGAAAACAAAACATGATTGAAGTAATACTCTTCTCCACCACCACCGTATACAGTCTCTTCAAATGGGAGCTCAAGACTTACACTTACATCAGTAACAGTGACATTATCCACCTCTTTTCTTTGCTCGACGAGGTCAAAAACTTTTTCTGGCACTAAATATGTATTTCTTACTTGAACTGTCCACTCCTGTGCAGCTTTAAAGTTACCATCACTAACAATAACTTTTACTTCGTGCTCTCCTTTTTTTAAAGGGCCCTCACCATCAACATCGATACCACCTTGTATTTTATTAGGGATATAATCATAAGTAGCCCCTTCATCATGTACAAGCTTACCGTCCACATACCAACTATAATGTAATACTTGAGGTGAAGAACTATCCCTATCTGTAACAGAAACACTCATAGCTAATGTTTCAAGCTCGTTAATTGTTAAATTTGTCGCAGTTGGAGCTTTACTATTAATAATAGGGTAATTTAAATTTGTTGATGGTAAGTTGACCTGTAAATAAAAATAAACAATATCTTCTTCTTCAGTCACCTGATCTCTCACTTTTAGTTTAATTTTATGCCAAGTGCTCGGATCATTTGAAACAGTCACGTCATCAGCGTATTTAGGTTGCCAAACGAGAGTGTAATCCTCCAACCCGTCACCTTTTTCAATGCAAACTCCATTTTCTAAAGCGCAATCTCTTGGTGACTCCAGTACTGTTACGTCTATTGGGTTTTTCTTAGAGTTACTTATAAGTAATGGGTAATAAAATTTATCATTCCCACCACGAGTGGTTGTCTGAACCATAAAGTGCTCAGGCAACATAGCATATTCAGCTGGGTCACTATCAGGTACTTCTTGCAATGATAATTTAGGACTTTGAAAAAATACAGGGCTAATCACATTAACTTGCAAAGACACCGAACCCACTTTAGGATCTAAAACCATATTTTGCCTATCTTCATCGCCATTATCGTTGAGAACTAAACCTATACCAAACTCATCAATTTGACCTGATTGCGGACACCATTCTATTTTATAGTCATAAGCTATTTTCCCATTAGATGTATAAGGCCCGGCCACTCTAGTAAACTTTGGAACCGCCAAATCAGCATTAAGAGTTGAACTAACACCACTACCAATTCGACACTCAGGTACATCAAGATTACCCTCGTAGTCAGAGCTGTACTGCGTGAACTTAGCTCCCCACTGTGAAGAATGAGCATGACAATCAACTGGATCAGTATCTAATGGGTCATCGAGTGTCGGGTGAGGCAGTGCATTACCAAACTTATCTTTACAAAGAGTTAAAGAGGTCTGAAAAGTGCCAAATAATGGAGTGGCCTCATCACTATCTACAACTGTAATAGTTTTAGTAAAGTAAGTATCGATATATGGAGTTAGTGTATCCTCAAGGCCATAAAACCCAGGGATATTATTTTTGTTTGTAAGCTCAATTTTAAAAAATCTTTCGATAGATAAACTTTCTGTAGGCTTAAAAATATTATCAAAAATCTTTAACTTAACAATTAAGCCACCGGCACCTGTATACTTTTTAATATCAGCATCCGTGGGAAGCCATTTTACTCCGGCACTTGTTAATGAACCTACACCTGACTCATCGTAATTTTGCTCCAGAATTGTAATCTCAAGACCTTCAGGAATATCAACATTAAGGTTGCCTTGACTTACATCATATACGTTCAATATTTCCAAGCCTATTTTTTTCAATTCAAAGGTTTTATCTCCATCAGTGGCATGTACTTTAAGTAAACCTGGAACATTTTCTATAAACGGCTGACTAATAACTATTGGGTTAGAAATTGTTTCACCACCAGTTACTGGAGCACCGGTCTCGTCAGTTAGAACTGGTGCTTCGTTATCCTCTAAGACAGATAAGGTTATACTCAATGTTGATTTGGTCGACCCTGTAGGGTAATTATAACCATTGTCATCCACTTCTATTTTTAAAACATAATTTTCAGCTAGATCCAAAGCGTCAGGCTTAAAGTTAGCGTAACAAATTCTAGATCCATGATACTTCAGCCCGGGCTGAACAACATTACATGGAGTACAGGTGCTTGAGCTATTACTGTCTGTGTAATTACTCACCATATTGCGGCAGAAATTCACCGGCGCAACAGGAGCGATGGTTTGAGGAATATTTGTAAATTTATAACGGTCATCAGGGTCCATAGCCACAAATGGGTTTAAACCATCTTTTACTTCTATTGGGAAATTAATGACCTCGCCCCCTTCATTCACAGTGATATTTAAACCCGATGAAGCCAATAATGGCTTATGGTTATAATCACTAAACCTTTCTCTTCTACCATGTTGGTTCCATGATTTTTCTAATATCCTTCTAACTGACGCTATTTTGTTGGTCTCAGAGGTATTTAAGTTGATAGCTTCTGTGGTTAAGTATTTATTTCCAGATTCAGCGGCAAGTAAAGTTCCGGCTGGAATGTTTAATACATTTGTAGAGTCTGTTAAAGGACGCGAAAACTCGACCTCACCGAATTCATAAAATGAAGCTGTATTAGTTACCATTAAAGTGGTTGCTGCAAGAGCCCCTTTAATAATTGTTATTTCACCAGCTTTGGTTGTTGCGCCATCATAGGCATGAATTACAAATTCTTTTTGCACCCAACCTTTATATGGGTGAATAGTGTAATTAATATGATCCCTCATAGTTACAGGTAAACTCAAAGTCAGATCTGGGCTACCTAAACTATGAATAATGTTACTTCCAGAGGGGATTTTTTTCCCACTAAAGTAAACTGGCACTTGCACAGATGGAACTCCACTTGCCATAAAAAAATCACCAGCTACTTTATACTCAAATGATGTAGTTCCAGGAGCATTAGTTATCCGTGTATCCTCGGGAATAACAACATCTAAACCTGCACTACCAGAACCACGCGTAAAGGTTACATAAGTAAACTCACCACTAAACGCTGAGTGTGTTACAACTAAACTTCCATCAGTGAGGGGGTCAACAATCACTGATAAGTGATTAGCTGGCACATCTCTATTTATTGGCAGCACCGGGACAATAACTTCCTCTTCACTCGGAGCTATTGTTACGGCGGCAGCTGTTTCAAACTCAACCAAATAACCAGTGGATACTTCATTAGTACTAAAACTAAACCCTTTAGGCACAGTTATATCTGAGCTTCCCTCTGATGCTCTGGTAAACTTTAATAGCCCAGCATATCTTGCCTTGGAATAAGTTCTATTTCCTTGCCATTTTGTAGACGCCTTAGTCTTATGTGTTAACTCTATTTCATCAAAGCGTTTTCTTACCACAATGGGTTTTGACCCATAGTAGTCCGTCTGGTGAGGCAATATATCAATATCAATAGCTGATCTCACCATAAGGGGTATATCGCCATCATTGTCTTTCCCTCTATGTGGGTATCTATAATATTTAAATTTATAGCCATCAATATACCTTACCCAAAACGTTGCTGCAGACCCAAAAGTCATACATGCCCTTTGGTTTATATTTTTGGCTACCAAACTACGAGTAATAAGACCGGCATTACCACCGTGGTCATCAGTTATATTAAAATTTATATTTGCAATAAGACTGTTGTTATCTGGCTTCCACTGAAAATGATAGGTAACGGTTTTAGCTATGGGGTCCGGAATCTGTGCAGTTTCCACAATATTTTGTGTGCCCAGACCTGTTAATTTTAATTTAATAGTATCTTCTGGAAAAGCTCCGGCTACATTGTCTGGGTCTTGCAAAACAACTTTAAAGGTGTAGGCTCCATTATTGCCGGTATCATCTGGCAAACCATAAGTGTCTTTATTTAAGCAGTAGTCCCATTCTCTTGGTGCTAAATGGTCACTGTTCGTTGCTTCTAAGTCACCCAGTAAAATAGGCGCAACATTATTGTCACTTACACTTACTTGTAGTAATTTTACATCCACTCCACCTTTGCCATCCTTTAAATATAACTCAAAGCTTGCAGATTTCTTTTTGGCATCTCCATTATTAGGAGTGAACCTTAATTCAGCTGTCGAACCTGTAGTTTCAATACCTGGTGCCACACCATTTAAAGTGGATGTACCTAAATGGCCTCCTGCCCCAAGCTCCCAAGATAAGTCATCGTTATCGGGGTCAGTTCCTGAAAGTTGACACACATATTCAATATTTTCTGTACTTGATAAATCAGAACAGTCAACACTTAAAAGTGGTGGCTGGTTTAAGTCTATAACTTTTAAATCCCAATCTGCCTTAAATATTTTACCACCATCACTAATAATTGCTGACACAGGGTAGGTTTCAGGGCGGGCGTGAGAGTAGTCTGGGACCCAAGAAAACTGAGTTGTTCCAGAATCATGAAATTCATCATTAAAAGTCCAAACATAAAAAACTAAATCCCCATCAGGATCAAGGGCGATTGCATTTATTTGCGCTTCTGTGGTTTCAGTCACAAGCCTCAAACCTAAATTTGTTGAAGCTTGTTCATTAAGTACGGGAGGGTTATTAATTTCTCCAAAAGGGTAAGGAGCCGAAATAACATCACCCGAAATATCAAAATAAAAATCTACATCATAGTTTTGCATAAAAGTTAAAAAATCATAGTTGGAAGATAATGTGTTTTTGAAAAATTTATATAAATAATCCATTCTAATGTTAAAATCCAAACCGAAAAACTCCATCCTTTCTTTAACGATAGTTTCAATTCTAGTTTGTATTGATGAAATTTGATCTCTAGAATATGTTTTTATTGAACGACCAGGGTAATTCGCTAAAAGCTCATAAGTTAAAGATGAATACAAGTTTGGTGTAACCACTGTTTCACTATCAAACACAAATGCATAAAAATGATTTTCGTGATAGTCCATCTCAATTTCTAATATTAAAAAGCCATTAAGGCTAGAACCTTTTGGAACAATGGTTTTATGAATTTTGTTTTCAATTAACTTATCTAAACCCTCTGGCGTCACATCAATTAAAGTTTGCAAAGAAGAGTTAACTCCTCCTACTTTTCTAACGATAGCTGTGAAGTTATCATCAGAGTAATTTAAAAAATCTTTTGTAGAAAATTTTACTTGATCACCTGGCGGTATAATAATTGAAAAACTCTCAGCATCATCACTGCTACCAAGACAAGAAGTTAGCAAAAAGCAAACTGCTAGTAATATAAAGTATCTATAAACGTTCTGCATCATTATCATATATTAATAGAAAGTAAAAAATACTCCCACATTAATTCCTTTATTTTCGTTTAAACCGTCAAACCAATAACTGGGAACAAGTATATCGGCTGTACCATCATTGTTATAATCACCCATTGAAAAACTATTTGCGAAAAAATATGAATTGGCTTGATCAATCGGAGCATGCAAAGAATAAGGACGTAACTGCCCGTCATCATTAGTAACAACATTGATACTTGGAAAATCCTCAGTATACAGCCCAAGGCTACTACCAAAGTATATAATTCCTCGCCCGACATTATCTACTGAGTTAAAATCATCATCCCAATAAGGGCTGCCAACAATGATATCATCGAAGCCATCACCATTAATATCAGATTTACCTTTTCTGCCACCTAAAACATTACCACCAGAGTAATCTTCTGTTGTGGTTTTACCTTTAATATAAAATTTTTGCCAAGGTAGTTTACCTGCAGATGTTTGACATTCGGTGCCGAAAGGCACAGCTCCTAAATCTATATCGCTCAGCTTAAGTTGCTTATTTAAATTTGCTGGTTCCTGCGCATAAGTAGTGGCATAAGTTGGATTGTTATCAGCTTCACATAGTGGACCATAAAAAACATATAAAGCTCCACTGTTCACATCACCATTTATATCTTCTTGGTTGGCACCAACAATCAGGTCTTCAAAGCCATCGCCATTAATATCACCGGCAACAGACATGGCTTTTCCAAACTCTCTATTTTTTCGCTCTGACACTGTAGTTCCTGCATCTTCATATCGTGCAGGCTGAAGGGCTCTTATTTTTGTACCTTTTAAAGCTAAATCGGTATCATTATCAGCTGATGGGCAAGCCCCCGCTAGTGAATCATCGTAATAACTTTCACGGCTTGCGGCAACAAGCCCACCTGCGCCGCCTCTAAAAACATATATTCGGCCGTAATTCATAGGTGTTGAATCTAAAGACTCAGAACCATAGCAACTTATATCTTCAAAGCCATAAGCTCCAATTAGTAAATCATCATAGTTATCTGTGTCCACACTTAATACTGTAGAGCTTGCTCCAAAAAAATGGCCTAAGCGCTGATAGCCATATTCAATATTTTTAAATACAGGGTTTCGAATTAATGTGACCTTACAGTTATTATTAACATCACAAGGAGCAGTCCCCGACTCAGTATCATAAATATCAACATAAGTACTTGAGTCACTTAAATCTACATCGTCACCATAGTTAAAGTTAGCCGTGTCCATTGACGGTGTCTGCAAACCTAAATTTGAACCATAAAATACAACAGCTAACCCATGATACTCAACCGCTGCTCCAGAATTACACTTTTCTATAGTTTTAGTGTCGCCTGGATCTGGCGGAGGGTTTGTACACAACCATGGCTCTGGTGCGCCTACTCCGTCTACTCTTTTCTCGCTACTGGCAAAAGCATTGAGAATAACAATATCACTGTAACCATCACTATTAAAATCACCTTGTTTTATTAAATCTCTATTGTCGCGCGACTTATTTAATATAGAAGTATTTGATAAACCACTCGTCTCAACTTGACTAAAATTGCTAGTAATAATTTGCGGGTTTCCAGAGGAAGGAATCCACTGTGGCCTGTCGGTACTAATTATTCCTGAACTTGAACCAAAAAATAATTCATACCTACCAGATCCATCAAAAAATATTACATCACCAAAACCATCACCATTAACATCGCCGGCAGGTCTTACAAAATTGGCCCATAAATTATTTTGCGTTTCATATTTTGCTATTAGCTGCGGTAATATAATTCCAGGTTGAACAGTGCTTAAATCTCTATTAGCTTTTGGGTAACAGTTAGTATTATCTCCACTACTAATATAATCACTTGGATTAGCTAAACACGTACTACTTGTAACTAAACCATAATCCTTCGATCCAAAATAAATTATACCATCTTGAATTTGATTTCCTTTACTATCATAGCGAACCGAATGAGCAGCGGCATCATCAAAGCCATCGCCATTAATATCACCCACAATAAAAGATCTTTGATAACCAAGCTGCTGTGGTGAGCCTAAATCATCGTACACTTGAATATCACTATCACTTTTAAATGAAGCTATGTGAAAACCATTAGTCAAAAATAAGTGCCCTGCTCCACCACCGGCACGGTGACTATCATCACCAGGGCCACCTGCGGCCACATCATTATAATGCCCTTCACTGGAGTATTTATCTCCATCAAAGTTACCAACGGCAACAGAGTAACCAAGCTCTGTATCATCGCCACCAGCGGTGCTATAAAGTTTTTTATAATTTGAAGTAATGCCACGGCTTATGTCACTTGTAAAAATTAAAACCGCTCCAGCACTGGAACCATTTGCCGAATCATATGGCGCACCTACAATCACATCCATTAATTCATCACCAGAGATATCACTAACTGTAATTGCTTCATTACTTAACCCAAGTCTTGCTCCAGACTGAAATGAGTTCGATTGCAATAGTGTCGGTCGACAATTTGCCTTATTATCTGTATCGTTTAAAATATCTTTACTAAAGGAACTACAGTCGGCAGCTCCCACAATATATTCATTTGTTGCAGATGTAGCTGCGGAATTAGCAAAATCGTGATGATAATACTTTTGATGATTACCAAAGTACTGCCACAAAACACCTGTATTAGTTTTAGCTCCAGACTCAAGTCCGCCTGAGGATGCAGCCACAATTATATCAGCATAGCCATCGCCATTACCATCAATAGCCGTATTTGGATCTGGGTTAACATCAACAGCATCATAGTGTGTGGGCCCACCTAAAATAGCTACAGCTGAGCCGAAGTTTTTACTAGTATTATTTCTTGGAAATAAAATTCTATAGTCTTCTGCTTCAGAAAGGCAAGAGTAATGCTCTTGATTACTTGAAAAGCTTCTGTTGCCACAGCTCCAGAAATCACTACTACTGGGAAACTCAACAGTCGCTGTTTTAGAGGCTCCTGAGAAATCTCTGCCAAAAAATAAAAAGGCCGCCCCTGTTACGGCATTGGGGTTATTTTGTGAAAACCCATAATAGCTTGTTGCCGCTGTATAATTATTGGTCCACCCTGAACCCGCTGGAGCAACGGCATCATACTCATCAGGTAAGCTTGCAGGGTTTGGATAATAAAAACCTGGCGCTCCAACAACAAAATCAGAACCTCCATGATATTTTGAGTCTGAACCTAAAATTCTATGGTTACCATTTACATCGGCACCATTAGAAATTGAGTGACCAAACCTCATCCCCTCTTGTGGAATAGGTGGAAAAATTTTTACAAATGGAAATTGGGCTGACGTTTGTGTAGCATCAACATTATCATAACCTAAGCCAAATTTTGAGCCAAAGAAAACCATTACATAGCCCACATTTTGTAGATATGCGGATTCTCCTGGTGCACCAGACAAAACTTCACCGTCCCAGTCTGCCTCTGGCGCCCCAACTGCCAAGTCATCATAGCCATCGCCATTAAAGTCGCCAATAAAGTTTACTGAATAGCCAAAATCTATTCGAGTATATGTCCAACCAACACCTGAAGCACCAATACCATATATATTATCATAGCCTCCTGGAAAAACTGAACTTGGCCACTTTGAGTAATCTGGCCATAGCCTCACTGCACTACAAGAGCTATCTTCTAATATTCCATTACAAGTACCAACGTTATCTTGAATATTAGAGTATGTTTGAGATGCAGAAAGCCCATTTTTATTGCCAAAAAATACGAAAGCAGCGCCAGTTACTAAATTTTTATTTGTCCCCGTGCGCATTCTTGGTGCACCAACAATTAAATCCTCGCAAGGGTTGCCACCTAATAAGTCACCATTAAAATTTCCGCCACTACTCATTGAAAAACCAAAATCTTCGTAACCAACAGAGTCTGAAAATGTAATTATTTGTGGGTCTTTGCCTTTTCTAACAGGATCGACTTTTGGTTCTATATCTGTATAAAGCTTTGTAACACCAGCTTCTGTAACAGAGTAATAAATATAAATAGCTCCAGCATCATTTACTTTTACCCCTAAACTTCCAACGGAAGCATCTGGCATACCCACTGCTAGATCTTTAAAACCATCACAGTTAAAATCACCACTGGCCATAGATTTCCCCAGTCGGCTGGTTCCTTTGGTAAAGCCATCTTCTGAAAGCGGCTGATCAATGACAGGGCTTTTACCTTTTATATATGTTGATAGACCACTTTGAACAAAAGTTTCGTCTACTGCGCCATCATTATAATTTACGTTCAATGATATATTATCTATTTTACCTAAACCTAGATTTGCAGAATCTAAAAAGCTAAGAACTCCTGAGCCTGTTAAAGGATCTGACAAAGCCGTTATACCATGAAAAAATTGAGAGGTATAATTTTCTTCACTAAAACTTGCATTAATAACAGGATTAATCGTGGCAAAAGGTAAGGAGCCAATTGTTACAGCCGGTAAATTAAACAATGGATCTGGAAAAGATGTTGGTGTTGACTCGGTGACTTCCTGGTCTGGCCTTGTAAACTCACCGGGGCGGTACTCAACATGAACCTGAAAATAAAAAAGTGTAGAGCCTGCTAAATTTGAAAAAGTATGACTTTGAGTATTTGAAGTAAGTATAATAGAATTATTATTCCAGTCACTTGTAGTTAATGCCGTCGGTTTTGAATTTTCATGCTTAAAAATATGATACCGATAAACACTGTGTGGGAAATCCCAATTAACAACTATATTGTCATCAATATCTCTCTCAATGCTAGTTATCCCTGTAAAGTCTGGATATGTACGCACTCTAATTTCTTGATCGCCACCAAAAGACTCGTTACTTTGGTCAATGGCAATCACCTTAAAAACATACTCGGTATTAGGATTTAAACCCTCTACTATATAGTTATCAAAAATAGTTACTTCAAGTGGTTCCGCCTGCCCTAACTCAAACACTTGATACTCTTTATATTTACTTTGCTGCACCCAATCTAACTTAACAGCCGTAGGTGATAACACTGTATAGGACTTAACACCTTGAAATGAACTAATAATATTACCACCAGTAACACCCTCTTTACATGAAGAGGTATACTGCAAAAGTACAATTGAAATAAATAATTTTAATATTAACTTTATCATGAAAATTTTATTCCTTCTTAATACATTATATAAAAAACACCTGTTGCTGTTGCTTTACCAGAGGGGTGATGCCTTCCTCGCGCACCCATTAATAAATCACTGCTTCCATCACCATTAATATCGCCAAAACACGAATTACTTAAATAAGATCTTTCCTTTATTTGTCTAGAAGGTAAATGAACTTGAAATGGAGCGCACTCTTGTGGTGTATTACTATAAATACACTTTGGGGCCGTACTTTCTTCTTTATCAATTTGCAATCCAAGCTCAGAACCAAAATATATAATTCCCATACCTGAATTTTCCAAACTCACTTCTTGTAAATAATCTCCTAAAGCTACATTCACTATAATATCAGCATAGCCATCAGAATTAAAATCACCTAAACTTGAAACTCCGTTCCCGAATAAGTCTCTATCATCTATATTGATTGCGTCTAAAACCTGCGGTTTAACAGAACCTACAGTTGTAAATTTATCATTTACATTTAAATGGCTACTCGAAGCTCCCCAAAAGTCTCTATCTCCAAGATTACTCTCACCCACAAAGGCAGCTTCTCCGCCAATTTTTCCGCCATAAAATATATAAATATGTCCTTTTACATTAGCAGAGCCCGGAGCACTCACTACAACATCTGGGTAGTTATCATTATTAATGTCACCAGCTGAGGCTAAATAACTACCAAACTCTTCATTAGAAAAATCTGTTAGATCACCCGAGTAAGTATTTAAGTTTGGCACTAAGGATTGATGGTACTCATTTTGAATTCCGCTTGAACTGCCTAAATATAAATACACAGCTCCATCTAAACTGTTCTCGTTTGGATCTGATATTAATAGCTCTGAAGTTAATTCTCCGTCAGCTTCTGTGATTGAAGGTATGCCAATTACATCAAAGCCAAACTGTGCACCATTAAATGAACTTGATAAGGTTGGGCCTGGAGAAGATATTAGCTGTACTTTACAGTCTCCAGAGACACAAGGGTTGTTGGAAACAACATTACCTTTTAACCCGCCAGGCTTTGATAACAGTAAATACCCATTAGGGTCTCCAATTTGCAAACCATTATTAGAACCATAAATAACGACCACGCGACCTTGATTATTTACTGAGTAATCATTAGTTCCGATATTTAATTCTAATTTATCTGTGGTGTCTGTAACATTATCAAAGTTAACCTGTCTATTAACACCTATGGCAATATCGGTACAGTTATCAGCATTATAATCACCATAGCCCACACTCTGATTGGAAGAGTCATAACCTGATTCTTCTTGTCCACTTAAAACTGTGTAAGTGTTGATACTTATTTGGTCTGCAGTAGCACTCTGTCTACCAAAATAAAGAGGATTCTTACCTACAGGTGTTGGTGAAGGTTGGGCAGAAGAAATCACTCCTGTAGAGGACCCGTAATAAACATATGCACCGTTGTGACCTAAAAGTAATATGTCATCAAAAGCATCACAGTTTATGCTTCCCACTTTATAAAAATTAAGCCCCATGAGTGGGTCAGAACTATTAAATAATATTTTAGGGTTAAGACCTATCGCATTTACAGAAGGGTCCGAAGACTTAATTAAACCCGAGGCTGAACCATAGTATACCACTAAATCTATTTTAACTCCCACTTCAATTTTAGTAACTACATCATCGTAGCCATCACCGTTAATATCGCCAATTACTTTTGCATTTTCAAAACGGTAATTTAACTCTTTAGATATATTAGTGTTAATAAAAGAATCTACTTCATTTTCAACAGCTGAAAAACTACCATCATTGGAATGAAAACCAAAGACAGCTCCATTACTATCAATCGGAGTGGAGTAGTTTTGTGCTGATGCGTATAAGTCACCAAAGCCATCGGCATTGAAATCACCACCAACGGCACCACCCATACCAAAATTAGCATTTATGTTTAAGTCCTGAGGAAACATTAAAATCGGACCAAAAGGGCTCAAGCCACCGCTGTACCAAGTGCAATTTATGGTACAACTCCCGCCCTCTCCTAAGTTCCTTTGTGTGTCAGAGACTTGGGCCCCATTATCTATACCAAATGTTGAAATATCAGGGCTGTATAAATAAACAGTTCCAGCATCACTAATAGTCCCATCTTCGTTTGCAACATTACGATATGGGGCTGATACAGCTAAGTGGGGAAGTATATTCCCCCCCACAATGCTTTCAATATGCGAAAGAGTATTACCAAAATAAGCTCCAGCCTGAGCAGGGCTATTAGTTAGTAATTGGTTCTCACAAGTATTATTTTTAACATCACAAGGTATGGAGTTTCTAGCAGTAATAGCATGACCTGGTGTTAAAGATAATACACCTTGTATCCCTCCAGTTCCGTGGTCATCCCCATTGGGTGTGACATAATAGCCATATACAGCACCAGCCTTAGTAATACTATTAACGGTTCTTTTTCTTGCGCCAACAAATAAAGCACCGGTTACATCAGGAAAGCCTGAGTCAATAATTTTATTGTCATCCAAAGGGTAACCGTTTTGATTTTTAATACTTACTAAACTATAACCATACTCAGCTTTATCCGCTTCATTTTCTATTTCACTGGGGTAATGCTCAGCACAGTCCCAATCAATAATTTTTTCATCATCTATAAGTGGATCTTTCAGAGGTAAAACTGCTTTACATGTATAAATAGACCCTCGCGAACTACTTCTTAGCGGAGCACCAATAACCACATCATCACATTTAGTAAAGTCATAACCATAACCTTGAGTGGGGCCGTTTTCTCTGTAATTATAACTACCACCACTTATGCACTCTCTTGAGTTATAAAAACCTGACAAAGAAAAACCAAAGCCATCACTATAACTTGGCGGTGCGCTTGGAAAAATGCCACTATCATTTGTAGCAATAGACTTAAATGATTTTGAGTTTCCAATAGGTGTAACGCCTTGGTCTGTTCCTCTTAATACATGAACAATTTTCTCATTAACACTAGACACTGTATGTGTTGCTGTTAATAATATGTCATCAAAACCATCATTATTAAAATCACCAGTCCCTATGGCGTCACCCAAAGTCCTAATATCAGAAGATGGATCATTTAATTTTACTGACCGACAACTTGATGACGAAGCGTCACAAGTGTATTCATCTACACCATAGTTTGTACCACCAGAGCCACTCACCAAACCTTGTAGAGGATCTCCATAAACTACAAATACATTTTTTTGAGGCGATCTTCCTGCAATTACTAAATCATCACATTTATTTATTTTAAGAATATTCGCAGCACTGGATTTATGAGTCTCAAATAAATTACTACAAGAATCACCCACAGGATTTGCTATATCTCTATAAAAACAATCGCCATTAAAATTTCCAACTTGTAATTTAGTTCCTAAGCGTGCAGAAGTCTGCAGCGGATAATGTATTAAATGAGGAGCTGGAAACACTGAGTCTTTTAATGGAACTCCCTCAGTATTCAAATAAGGCAGCGGATCTGTAGCTGTTTCATTGTTAAAAGGAGGATCATAACTATAATAAATTACAACGGCGCCAGTTTCATAAATTAAGTCTTCATTCTCAACTGGCGATGCATAAGGAGCAGAAACTGCAACATCTTTTAGCCCATCACAGTTGAAGTCACCTGATACAATTTGTTGACCTAAATTTTGCACACCTTTACCATCATTCATTAAAGGAGGATATATTGCTCCTTTGGTAGCATGATCATAAAAGTTTCTCACTGATAAATCTAAACTGGAAGGGTCTGAGTAAGTCACTTCTACTCTTGCTTGAACTCCTGAGGCTACATCCTTTACAATAGCAAAAACGTCAACCTTGCTTGGAGGTATAAACGTACTTGCTCTAAACGCACCATCACCACTATTGGTACTTGCTATTGGAGTATCTTTATCAAGTTCATTAAAAATTTCGATTCTGTATGCCGGATTACCGCCAACAGCATTGAACCAAGGGTAATTTCCTGGAGATGCTGAGCCAACATAAACAGTTGGCAGATTTGTAAGGTCCGTAAATGTTGTTACACAGTATTCAGGCTGATCTAAGTCGGCGGGAAGCTCACTAGAGTCTATATAAACGGCCTTCACACGAACACAATATTCAGTACCACCCAACAAACCAGTCACTGAGGCTACTACACTGGCTCCGCTTGTAGCTGGTACAGAGCCATACAATCCCCAATCAGCCTCAGTTCTTTTTTTATAAGAGATCTCATAAGTAACATTAGCACCGGCACTTTCCCAGTTTAAATCTAAACGTGTTGCCGATGTGACCTCAAGATCACCATCGTCAAGCCCAGTGAAAGCACTATACGTTGAAGTCGGTTTAAATGATTGCTGATGGTCTTCACTAGCAGTTCCCTCAGAAAAGCCACTTACTGAAAACTCGTAACCCGTATTTGGAGTTAAACCAGTCACTATGTATTCAGAGAAACTTGAGCTATCAATGGGAGTACTGCTCCCCTTCATATAAATTTTATAATTTAAATATTTAGAGTCTTTAGTCCAGGTCACTTTAACTGATGTTGGACTCAAAATTGATATTTTTTCAATGCCAGTAAAAGAAATATCAACCTTACCTCCTTGCACACCCGTTTCTTTACACGATATCAGTAAAGTGGTAGTGAGAAATATAGCTATTTTTATTAATCTATTAAAAACCATATGTTTATATCGGCAGAATCATGGTCTAGTTAAGTTAATATACTAATTATTTTTACATTTATTTAAAATCTCAAAATAACATATTTTTATACGTAAAAAGTTTGCAATTTGAGACATAAAAATCTCATAATAAGAATATGTATAAAACGTACTTTACTTTTTTTATTTTTATCATTTTATTATCACCTAAATCTTTCGCATTCCTCACCTCAGATGTTGATGTTAGCCTTGGCTACGCATCAATAGATTTAGAGGCTGGTGAAACATTTGTCGCTAGCCTAGAGGAGGTCATATTTGATTTTAACTACAATCTTAATTACTCCGGGCCAAATATATCGTTCAATTTAAATTTTTCTGAGATTATAAAAGATGGATTTAGTAACCTTGCATACACTAGGTTTGGTTTAGGCCTTAAGTGGTTCTTTTTTGGTTTCAATGGCGAACAAATTATCCTCGGCAATGACACCAAAGGACTTATTTTACGACCCACCCCTTTTATTGGCATAAACTTAGGTATGACTAATTTATCTATCACCAGTGAGAGTGAGATTGGTGACTTTAATACATCAAACTATGAGACAATACTAAATGCAGGCCTAGAAGTACCTATAACCCCAACTTTTTTATTTATTACCCAAATACAAGCAATTCTAAGTTTGAGCTCTAACAGTGATGTAGCAAAAGATATTTCTTACCAAGGTTTTACAATTTTAGCAGGAGTAAAAGTTAGTCGTTTTTAAGCCACCACTTTTAGCTTAGGATTACGATTAATAACGCTACTTAGCTCTTCTCCTGACTGTTCAATTTTAGCTTCAACAGCCATAACAACTTCCCTCTTTAAATTGGCAACTTCATCTTTTGATGGGTTTAAAATATGACTTTCGAGATCTGACTTAACCATTCGAGCCTTATTTTTCGGAAGCATTTGCATAACAAACTCTTGAATCTCAGCACTAGAGCCGTACAAAAGTTTAGCGACAGATTCTGACTCCATACTTTCAATAATTGACTCTTGGTAATGCAAAGGTATATTTTTTAAATTACTAAACTGTAATGTATAATTATTAATATGTTTGGCCATATGCAGGTCTGTTTTTTCAATGAAATCAAAAATCTCTTGTTCTTTTGCCGGCGAGAGACTTCTTAATACCTTCGCCGCCACCTCTGGTCCGTTGGCTACAATCCCGCCATTTACTTTAATGTTATTAAGTCTTTCAAGTAATTGATTCCTTAATAATTTAATTTCCATGTCATTTAATTTTTGAAAGTCTGCAATTTTCAATATAACATCTTTCTTCCTTTCAGGTGTTAAAAAGTTAAATATATCTTGTAAGTCAGCAGAGTTTGAAAAAAGAGATATAATAGCTATATTAGATACACCCTCATTTTCATAGATTTGCTTCTTCTGTGAATACGGAAGAGTAAATATGAAACTAAAAGGGTTATCCTTATCTTTATTCACACCGTGAGAGATTACTTTGGACATTAGGTTTTTATGACACTCTTCTAAAGCAGATTCATAATCACTTTCACTAGGCACCTCTATTCTTTTTTTCAAAATTGAACCCAATGTGCCCCACTGCTTAGTTGGCAAGTTACTCATTAACCGCCTAGAGCTATCCCAGCCAATATTCTCAAAAAAGGCTATGACTTGGCTACCTTTACTCTCTCTAATTAAGTCTGAAACAGCATCCACACAAAGGTTTGGATATTCTGTCATAAGAGCTAAAGATTCACTTCTAAGTAATTCTAAATACTCTAACTTTTCTAGCCTTAGTCTTTCATTCTCAACATCTTCTTTTACCAATAACTGAGCAGTACGAATAGAATCATCCTCTTCTTGCTTAATTGTATGATTCATATTGTTTTCATACATATGCTCTAGTGGGGATTGATTCTCCTTCTCCTCAGGAACAGAAAATTTATCATCTTTTTTATCTTTACTTATACTTGCCCTAAACAACCACAAACAAAAGGCAATAAAAGCCAGGAAAACCATAGCAAAATAAAATAGACGATTATCCTTTGGTATAACCGGCTTAACATCTGGTTTTTTCTTCGGCTGCTTATCAACAATACTTGCCGGCATTCGTGTTTTAATTATATTAATGGAGTCACCATCACTTACATCAAGATGTAATTTAGAAATAAGTAATTTTTTAATTAGTTCTTTTTTATTTTCTTCAACATCATTATTTAACAAAACATTAACATCAACACCTTGTTTTAAAGAATGTAACTCATTTGTCGCCGGTGATAAATCTCCTTGTGCTTCAATAGGTAAACCTGGCAGAAAACGCATCTCCAAGTCTTCCCTGAATTGTCTTAGCTCTTCTTCATCCTCATTCATTCTTGCAGAAATAAGTATCGAATAATCTTTAGGCCTCAGTATTGTATTTAACACAGCTCTAGCTTTAGACTCGTATATACTCTCTAGAGTAGCTTGCTCGCTTACAAATTCAACGGCAAATACTTGAAATCCGAAAAAACACATCAGTATATATAGTATAATTTTAATCATTATAATTTCTCCATGATTTTTTTAGCTTTTTGTTTTATCCAAAAGTTATTAGAACTTCCAGCAATAGAGCGGACTATTTTTTTATGTTTATTATGTAAAGAAAACTTTAAAATATAGTCTAACTTCAATTGATCCCAATTAGGACCACCAAAACTAAGCATATCTTCAAAAAAAACGGATCTTAAACCTAACTGATCCGCCTGTGACAAAGACGATGTATAAAATATATTTTTTTCCTTCTCAGTTAACTGATCCAAGCCGTCGGATAAGATATGGTCTAACAATTTCCTTTTGTACACAGTGTCATTAACATTGTTGAACTGTATTAAGCCAATCTCCTTAGCTCTAGTTCCTGGTTCATGATCCAAATTCAATTTAATATGCTCAAAAGCTAATGCTGGAATTTTAGCCCAACTTTTCATCTCATCTAATAACACAGCTTTTTCTTCAATATTTACTTTATTATTAGATAGATATTTTGAGATAGATACATCAACAAAACTGTCCTTATTATTTTTTAAAAAATATGGCAGTAATCGACTTTTATAAACTCTAATTTTTTGATTTTTGCTATAAATATCTGATAGAAGAAAGCTTAGCAGAGTATTCTTGTCTAAGGCACCAAGCTCTGAAATCAAAAATCTTGATATTAATAGATTTTTAAAAGCCCCTTCAACCTTATTTTCTTTTAGTGTCCCTAAGTGCTTAACCAAACCTGAAACATCCTTATCTTGTAAAAACTTATATTCTATGGATTTTTCTCTTTTATTTTTCCTTAAATTAATAGCAATATTTAAATCTTTCTTTAATTCAGATTTTTTCTGTGCATTTGACTTTTTATTATAGCTATCAATTCCAAAATAACTAATAGAAATTAAAACTAAAAAAATTGAAAAATATTTTATCATTGGTTCCTCTTCTCAATTTCAACCTGTGAAGCTGGATACCTTAAAGTAGCTGGCTTCTTTGGCATTCTTTTTATTCCAATTTTACTGTAAACTTTATTCAAGTATCTATACGCAATTTTGTCGTGCGGATTAATTTGCAAACACCTTTCCCAAGCAGTTTTAGCTAAAGAGTAACTTCCCATTAAGTAATAGGTAGAGCCTTTTAACAACCATGCATTTGCATTGTACTCATCTTTTTTAATAACTTTATTAATATCTCTCATTGCTCGCTTATATTTTTTAGCAGAAATTAATTTTTGCGCATTAAATAAATTGTCAATTATACGGTCAGTCTTATCTCTATCGTAAGAAGCTACCCCACCTTGAAAACGTGATGAGAACATAGCATCTTTATAGAAGGTCACTGTATTTTCTAACAATGCAACTCGTAGCTTTACATCTTCAAGCTCTTCTTTCAATTTATCTTCATCTTCTTTCTTCTTTTTTTCAGGAGGTTTTCCGCCAGGCTTTTTATCATCTTTTTTATCTGCTAAATTCTGCTTCTTCTCAGCCTCTAGCAATGGATCAAGACGAGTTGCAACTGTCAAGCTCTCCCCTTCATTTACCTTAACCATAACTTCTTTATCTCTATAGTTTTCTTTTTCAAAAACTAAAAAGAATACATCGCCAAGCTCAGACTCTTCATCGATTTTCACAGGACTCATTCCTATTAATTTTTTATCTTTTGACTCTAAGTTTCTAATGTAGACTTTCGCTTTTGGCGGATAAGTTTTAACTGTGTATTTGCCTGAACAAGAACAAAGTACGAATAGTAAAATCAAAATTGTAAAATAATTGTAAAAGCTTTTCATAAATTCTCCATCTTTCCTATTGACTGCATCGGCCTAAAATGAAACGATCTTTAAATGAGATTTAAATTACTCTCCTTTACTCTAGCTTTTATTTTGCAACCTGCCCATGCTTTCAACAAAACACCGGACATAAGACTTAAAACAGGCTATATTGCCACAACATTTTCATCTGGAGACAGCTATACAGATGAAAGTCTTGGAACTTTAATGGCCATTCAGCCCTCCGTAACGTGGGCACTACCAAACTTTAGGTCCCGCCTAGGCATTCATATGCATTTTGAGTTCGGAAGCGAATTTGGGCTAACTCCAATTAGTGGTATTGGACTCAACGCCTATATATACCCCTGGGGAATCTCCAGCTCCCATGAAAAGCTAGAAAATGATACCATCATACAAAAGTCTAAATCTGGCCCATTTGTCATGGCAGCCTTCACCCCGATAAATTTTAATATCAATGACCTTGATGGGAATAATAATAGAACTTTTAGTTCGTTTATATACGACAGTATGTTTGGTGCAGGATATGACTACGCTTTCAGACAAAACTTAATTTTATCTGCTGAATTAGTTTATCGCTTTGGAAGCGCAGTTAATGACAATCAAGGTTTAAATGGAGTAAACTATAGTGGTTATGGACTTATGCTGTCGATCCTAACAAGTTACTACTAATACCAATTCTATAAAATAATGCTCTACATTAATCTTCATTTAAATTTAGCGCATTACTTTACAAGACTAGTATAAGCTAAGCCTCTACTGCACTAAACTTCTTAGCTCTTCCTGTGATTTTTTAGTCTTATTCTCTAATTCTTTAATTTTCTTGATCATTTTTAATCTCTTATCTTCTTTCTTCTTAAGTGACTGAACTTTTCTCAACTTTGTATTAGTCAAATCTAATTGCTCTTGAGCTTCTTTGTATCTTTTTTCAATATCACCAGCTGATAAATCTGTGACAGCTTTTGGTCCATTTTTATTTTCTGAACTCACCTGCCTATCTCCCTTAGCACCAATGTTTTTTTGCATAAAAGAAAACATTGATTTTTTTTCAAATTTCTTGATATTTGTATTCCTGGCAAGCTTCACTTCGACCTCAACTCGACGGTTAATTCTTAAGTTATTTTTAATATAACTTCCATCCTCTGCCTTATTCGGCATAAGAGGCTTTTGACCGGCATAACCCACAGCCCTTAAAACCTTACCATCAACACCTTGACGATTAAAGTACCTAACTATAGTTGAGGCTCTTGCTGATGAAAGCTCCCAGTTACTTGGGTAATATTTCGACTTTATAGGAACAGAGTCAGTATGACCCTCCACCCTAATTTCTTCCACACCTGTAATTTCAGCTAAAACCTTACCAACAGAATTAATAGCTTCTTTTGCTTTACTAGTTAAATATGGACTTCCAGATTTAAATAGTATTTCATTAGCAAATTTTATATAAATTTTTCCATTTTTATTTTCAATATGTGCAAACTTCTCTAACTCATTAGATTTCAGAACGTTCTCAACTCTAGCTTCAACATCTTTGATCCTAGGATCTACCTCTAATGGGCCACCAAAATACTGAGCCACTTGCTTACTAACAGCGTTAAATTTCTCATCATCTGTAATCGACATTGAATACATTAAAATAAAAAAGCCCATCAAAAGAGTCATTAAATCGGCATAACTTATTAGCCAATTAGATTCATCATGATGTAGCTCTTCACCAATGCTATCAAATGCAATAGATGCTTTTTTAGATTTATGCTGCTTTCTGGTCACTAGAAATACTTCCTTTTGATGACGTCATTTTTTTCTTAATAGCAGGAGATAGGAAAGACTTTAAGTATTCTTCAATGTACAATGGATGTTCCTTCTGGTGAATCATTAATATACCTTCATGAATTATACTTCTTAATATTATATCTTCCTTACCTAACTCCGTTAACTTCTCACTAATAGGTATTAAAAAGAAATTTGCCAGCACTAAGCCATAAAATGTAGCCACAAGAGCTGTTGCCATCGCTGGGCCAATCCTGTCTTGTGCTCCTTCAGATCCGATTGTCTGTAAAAGAGCAATCATACCAACTGTGGCACCCAAAAGACCAAATGCAGGTGGGAACCTAGAAACAGTTTGCCAAACCTTGGCGTTTTCATGGTTTCTAACTTTTTGGCCCTTTACTGCATTTGAAAGTATGTCATCAAGTTTTTCATAGTTAAAACCATAATCAACTAATAATGTAATCCCGTCTTTTAATAAAGGGTGAGCATCATTTGAAAGCTTAGACCTTAAGTTCTTAGGATCTAACCTATAAGCTTCAGATAATCCAACGATTGTTTTAATTGCTTTTTCGTAATCAACTTTTTGCTTTATAAACATATCTTTTAAAAAGACCTTAAAAGAAGAAAACAACTGTTTAACTGGAAAACACAATAACGCTACTGTTATAGTACCTCCAATTACAATTATAATCCCATGCTCATCCAAAAAGACAGTTTTATCATCTGAAGAGGTTAATATTGCGTAAGCCGTAATTACAAAACTAAGTATAAAACCTAATAATACTCCAAAATTCATTTTCACACCTTTATTAAATTAAGATTCGTTTTATATAACGCTCTTTCGGCTTCATTTTTTTTTAAATGTAATAAATTGAGTATAATTATGACCAAAGACTAATAAATATGGACTTAAGTAAAGTAAATTATATTTTAATTAATATTTTTATCATTATAAGACGATATACATTTCATGAAACTATTTAAAAGATATAAAAGAAAAATTAGTCTTCCACAGGTTCCACGACGAGTTGCTAAAATTGACTGGGGCTCCTTACCCGATGAGCAACAATGCAAGACTATAGAAAATGAGAGTTCCCATACAGAGATACATGGCAATAAAGTTCAAACTGATAATTTGTCATCGAATTCACTCAAAAACAAGGACTCTCTATTAAATGTACCTTACAAAAGAGTTCACCCCATCGAGTATTTAAAAAAGATACTTCAGCCTGCAGATTTTTTATCTAATTTATTTGGCGAGGAAAACATACATTTAGAAGTCTCTGATAGTATCGCTCCCTCTGTTGAAATTAAAGCTGCTCCCAAAAAAACAGATGATTCTTTCTCTAAATCTGTCGACAACGTGATCTCCCATTTGGAGATTATTGATGCTGAGCTTATCCTTCTTGAAAGTAAAAGCGAAATTCTTCTACTTGATAAAGTACAAACTGGTCCAGTTAACAGTGAAATCGCTCATCTAGAAATTATTGAGACTAAAACTCAGACGCTTGAAAGCAAGGATGAAAGCATTCAAACTGAAAATTTACAGTCACCTTCAGTTGACAGTGAGATCACTCATTCTAAGGTAATTGAGGCAAGACTTCACCTCCACAAAAATATAAATGAAAAATTGAGTAATGAAATAAAACTCATTTATAAATTATGGACTATGACAACTCGTGAAGTTCAAAGAACAAAAAAAATAATAGATATTAAAAGAGAAGAACTTGATAATTATGATGTTAAACTAAAGGTAAATGGACAGTTAAACGATATAAATTTTAAGGACACCTAACAGTTTTAAATTTTTCTTCATTTTTAATTTCAATTTTTTTTACACTGCAACTATCATCTAAGTGAAATACATACCTACCTACAGGCAATACGCCCTTAGCATTTGTCAGATACTTACCAAACAAGTCATCAACACCCTTATAAACATGGAAACCGCGTAACTGTTTATTCTTAAATACATATGACGATGCGTCCACAATTTTAAATTTATGTTTAGAATTAGGATATACATCAAATAATGGGACTCTATATTCATAAAATGGATTATGAAACAATCTAATTTCATACTTACCCATTTCCAGACTCAACAAGTCACCCGCCTTTCCTGTCTTAACAACCTTACCGTTCACATCATAAACTTCCACATTAACTAGATCATCATGATATTCGGCTCTGAAAGTACCTTCACCTTTAACATGTAAAATTGTTAACTTTCTGTTTTGTATTTTAAATTTTTGAAACACAAAATTTGGTTTTAAATCAACAATCGCTTGATAGAGGCCAGGCTCTAGTTTAATTTTTTCCGAAGCAACAAAAGTTCTAACCAAAACCCCTTTTTTACCATTCTTATTTATTTTATAAACTCTGATATTGTCATTTTGATTTGGACTAATTACTTTTAGATTTTTATAATCCGAAAATATATCCTGATCAATACGCTTTAATCCCTCTTGTAAATCTTTTTCGTTATCAGCATTTAGAACTGGCCCAAGGCACTTTAAATTATTTAAATTATATTCTCCACCATCAAAACCAACTCCAACAGAATAAAACTTCAAGTCAATATCTGGTTTAGAACGCAAATATTCAGCGGTTTTACAAGGATCACCACCACAGGTGTCTTCTCCATCTGTAAGAATAATAATTCGTTTTGGCCCATCATATCCCTCTAAATCTTTTACTCCCAGCATAATTGACCTTTGCAAGGGCGTCATCCCTAATGGACCAATTTTTTTTATCTTGCTTTCTATATCGTACAAGCTTTTTTCTTGAAAATTTATTGCTAATTCACTGTCATTACAATCACCTTTTCTTTTTGAACCATAGACTCGCAAACCAACCAGAGCTTTTTCTTTCCATTGTTTTTGTAAATATTTTTTTAATAACTCTTTCGAGTGATACATCTTTGATCTATTAGAAGATAGTATTTGCCCCATCGACCCTGAGCCATCAAAAATAATTTCAACTTTAGGCGGCACTTTTTTACCTAATTTCTTGTAGAACACTTTACTTTTTGATTTATTTATTTTTTTCAAAACTAACTTTTCGCTTCGACTAGTTTCTTTTTTTGGCAAAAAACCGTCTAAATTCTGAGCGTTACTGAATGAAAACATGAAAAAAAATAAATAATAAATCATAATATCTACCTAGGTTTAAAAAATTTGCCTATAAAATCTTCAACTCTAAATCCAATCATTACTTTAAAATTGGAATCTACTTCTTTTGCGACAGTCCCTGGTGGAATTTTATAACCAAAACCAGATTCACTAACTGTAGCTCCTGAAAAATTTAAATCATAAACGGTAGTTTCGTAATTCAAACTAATTAGCCATCTTTTAATAAATGGTATTTTATCCCAGTAAATAATGAGATCTGCACCCACATCATAAGAGTATGAAAGGCTAGACTTTACTTCAGTGCCCCTTGATACCCCCGTGTCCTCAGCTGCAACTACTGGATAGTATAATAATGACAAATAAAGTAAACTTAACTTATAACCAAAACCTTTATTCTTTATAAGGTGATCAGTAAGCTCATAGTTTATCCTAGTGCCTACACCAAACAAACTGTAAGCCGTTGTAAGTAAAAACTCATCCCTATTTCTAGTTTCAAATTCATCATTAATGAAAGACGCAAGAAACACACTTCTAAATTTTGTATTCTCCCATTTTTTAAGTCTATACATAATTTTAAAATTCATATAGGATCTCTCACTCTCATATGAATCTCGATAATAATCAGATGTTGGAATATCAGAGCCATAAAAATTAAACTCTATTCCAACACGCCAGGCAAAATCAAAATACCATTTTAGGTAATAAGATACAAAACTGTATTCAAAAGCTTTCGCTGAGTTAGCTAACGTTGTAGATTCCACCTCATATGAGCCCATCAAAAGGGAATAACCTAGTTGAAGATAACCTTTCTCATCAGTGATTACTGCAGTAGTTTTAAGATCTACGTCACTTTCTTCCCCTGTTATATCTTCAAACTCTAGCCCGGAAGCAAGAGGAATAGCATAATCACCTTTAGCTGGCCTTTTATAAGCTCCATTTTCAATCAGTTTTAAATAGCTTATATTCTTTTGCGAGCCTTCAATTTTACCTTGCCCCAATAGTTCAAATTCAATGTCATTAATAATTCTTACAATTATATATTCAGTCCCAGTTTTTGGTTTTTTATTCTTTAACTTTAAATAATATAAATTTTCTGAAAACTTAACTATTCTCAGGCCTTCCTTTTTGATTTTATTAATCAAATTCTCATCGGCACTTACTTGTAATGGAAACATTAAAAATAGAACTAGTATGACCCTAAGCATTCAACGATTATATGCAGCTTCAACCCTGTTACCAAGTCTTTATTAGTATAATCCCTTGGTCATATTTCTTTTACGGACCAAAGGCTAAGTAATCGAACTTTATAGCGCTATGGCTAAACTATTTTTACTTAAATCTGTACTAAGGTCTATTTAGTAAATCTTAAATTGGGTCGATAGTTATTTATAAATGAAAAAATTATTTGCAGCATTACCTTTATTAATTCTCTTTTCAAGCTTTGCCAGTACTAGCACAAGCTCTTCACCTAATATTGCAATACCACTATTTATTAAGTTAATATTATTACTTTCTCTTCCCATACTTGTTTCTTGTCTAGTCATCTGGTTTAAGTATGTTAAAAACCGTCAACCTGCTGTTCAACAAAAAACCGTAAACGAAGTGCCATCACAGATAAACTATTTAGTTAACGAGAATAAAAAACTTGAATCAGACCTCGAGGGGCTTTATTTTCTTTGGCATAGTGCAAAAGATGAGCTCCAAACACTACAAAACCTATCTGATATGACTGAACGATTACCCAAAAGAATATCTAAAAAAATGTTTGAACATGAAACCGAAGAATTAGGTTCAAGCGTTGAGTATAGCTTAAGCGACTCTATCCAACACAAACAGTCCAATCCCAGCTAATATAACTTCTGTATTGTCTCTTAATACTATTGCGCTATTGCATCTAGCTTAAATCCTTTTACCATACAAATAGAAAGCAATCATAAGTCCAATATTAAAAAAAACCAATTCCCCTGAAGTTACAGTAACTTCAAGGATTCTACTTATACCAATTCCATTAAATAATGCCCTAAATTACTCACCATTTTCATTCATTTTTAAATTTTGTTCAGGTCAAGAAATCCTCTGCTTAGCCCCAGCTAGGTCTGCGGTTTCTTTTTGGTCACAAAAATTAAACCTAAATAAAACTTAAGACTAATTTAGGGCATTATTTAATGGGATTGGTATTACAAATTAAACTAAAGTAAACTGTGAAGTTTATTCACAACACAGACAATAATTGCTACTCACCTGCTCCCAGCGGAATGTCACTTCATATTCTTTACTATAATTATACTGGCTTATTATTTAATTACAGCACAGCCAATTCTCTTGCCGGCATTTCCTGATGGTTGTGACTTCATATCATCATTGCCTGCATGAACAATTACAGCCCTACCTAAAATACTATTCTTCATATCTGGACTTAAAGTAGCCCCTTTAGCCATAACTGATACCGTGGCCATCCCTTTTAAGTTAGCCTTAATATTACCCAAATCTCCTAAGTGACTGGCTTTTTGCTTTGGGCTGCCATGCTTATGCCCTCCAGGGTTAAAGTGACCACCCGCACTTTTGGCATCCACAGATGAGCAATCACCTGTTTCATGTATATGGAAACCGTGCATGCCATTAGACTCTAGCCCTATAAGTTGACCCTCGATGGCAACCCCTTTACTCATTTGAGAAAATCGTAAAAAACCTCCCACTGAACTGCCACTTTTTGCCATGATATCTACTTTAATAGCATCAACAGAATCAGTAGCTTTAGGGGCTTGGGTACAAGATGTAATAAAAAATGAACCTGTGATAATAAAAAGTATAGCTAATTTCATTTGTGCTCCATTAAAAAGTTTAAATATAACCAAAATAGTAACAGCTCCATAGCATTTATCAACTAAAACTAATCTTGCGTATCATTCCATTCATAAAAGTTCATATCTAATGCCAAAAAATATATAATTGTGTACAAATCTACAAATAAGATTCACCTACAAGGGAGCCTAAAAATAATAAAAGTAGTTATTATTTTTTTAAGAGGTAAACCATGATCAACAAAAGCAATAAACCCAAACCTTGGATGCATAAGTTAATTTTTGCCACAATAGCGATAGCTATTATTTTATATTATACAGTTAAATAATTTTTATAGTTTATTTTTTTTATTTTTTTCTTCGCTATAATCTGAGCCATAGAATCTCCAATTTTTATTAACAATAAGCCTTGCCCCTCTTCCAAAGCGAAAGTAAGACCAAGCCCACTGCATGAATATGAAAAATCTATTTTTAAACCTGGCTATAAATAGTATATGTACGAAAATCCATGCCCACCAAGCTACAAAACCCGTAACCTCAAAGCCTGCGCTACTTAGCACAGCCTTGGACCTACCAATTGTTGCCATAGTTCCTTTATCAAAATAATTAAAATTATCTCTTTTTTTTCCTTTAATATCATTAATGATAGTTTTACCCACATATTTGCCCTGCTGTAAGGCAACTGGAGCCAAGCCTGGTAAATAACCATCACCTCCGGCCACAACTGCAGCCTGATCCCCGATAACAAAAATATTTTTTTGGCCCGGTAAGCTTAAATCTTTTTCAACCAGCAATCTGCCATCTTTAGCCTTTGGCGTTGAAAACTTGTCATTAATTTTAGCAGGTTTTACTCCCGCGGCCCAAATAGTTGTTCCGCAAGTTATGCTTTTTTTATCAATTTTTATTTCCTCTGCTAAAACCTCAGTAACTCTAGAGTTAAGCATAACTTCTACACCAAGCTTCTTGAGCTCTTTATATGTATAGTTAATTAGTTTTTCGGGGTAGGAGCCTAATAATTTTTCACCAGCTTCAACTAATAGTACATTTATCTCTCTTAGATCTACATTTTCGTAATCTTTGTAGAGCGTAAACCGGGCCATCTCGCTAATGGCCCCTGCTAGTTCAACTCCAGTTGGGCCGCCACCAACAATGGCAAAAGTTAGCCATTTTTTTCGCTCTTGTTCATTTTTAGCAGAGTTAGCCTTTTCAAACGCCAATAAGACTCTTCGCCTAATCTCTGTGGCCTGTGCAATGGTTTTAAGCCCTGGCGCATACTTTTCCCATTCGGAGTTTCCGAAATAATGATGTTTAGAACCGCAAGCAAACACCAGATAATCAAAGCTTGCCCACTCATCATTAGTTTTTATAGACTTATTTCTGACATCAACATCACTGACCTTAGCAAGCCGGACAGATATGTTTTTAACGTTTGCAAACATCCTACGTAGTGGAATAGCTATATCACCTGGGTTTAACCCGGCCATGGCCACTTGGTACAATAAGGGCTGAAATAAGTGGTGGTTCTTGGCGTCAATGAGCTCAACTTGAAGCCCTGGCTGCTTTTTTAACTCATCACAAACTGCAAGCCCACCAAAGCCTCCACCAATAACTCCCACTTTCACTTTACTCATAAAAATAACCTCAAGCTAAAAGATCAAAAAACCTAATTATCAGGTAAATATCAAGCATTATTTAAAATGTTTGAAATAATATACATTAATAATATTTATGCTCATTTTTAGTTCACCATGAAACAATTTTTGTCACTTTGGCGAAATTTCGATTTCAGATCAAATTAAACATGTTCCCACCGGGAATGCTCCTTGCTTATTAATCAAGTGTAAATTTATCTCGCCTGAGCTTTTGAAAGCTTAGCGATCACTAAAGGAGTATGTACGTGGAAACAATAACTACTATATCAAATGCTTTTTCAAGCGGCGGAATTTGGATGTGGGCTATCTTAGCAGTTCAAATAGTATCATTTGCAATAATCGCTGAAAGAATCTTTAAACTTTATGTACTTCGCAAAACCAGTCAGAAGAAATTAGCTCATGCCTTTGAGTCTTCTATAAAAAAAGGTGACCTCGCTAAAACATTAGATAAATCTAAAAGAGCCGGCTTTTTAAACCCAATCGGTGCGATCACAAGAGCTGGAACACAAGCTGCCCTAGACCTTGGTGGCAAAGAAGAAATCCAAGCAAGAATGGATGAAGTTATCTTACACGAAACTTCTAAATTAGAAGAAAGAACTCCTTTTTTAGCAATGCTTGGTAACGTTGGAACATTATTAGGACTACTTGGAACCATTGTTGGTTTAATTAAATCATTCGCATCAGTATCCGGTGCCGACCCAGTAACAAAAGCCGCTATGCTTACAGAAGGTATCTCAATGGCTATGAACACTACAGCCTACGGCCTTATCATGGCTATCCCTGCTTTAATTATGTATGCCGTTCTTACTAATAGAACTCAAAAATTAGTTGATGATATGAACCAAGCCTCACTAAAAGTTTACAACTGGTTAAGCTTTACTTATGAGTCTGCTCCAAAAAGATCATCTAGAAAATCGAGTCTTTAATTTTAAAATTTAACCTTAATATAAAGGAAAGGTAAACACCCATGTCTAAGAAAGACTTAAATTTTGAACTTAACTTGTTGCCAGTGATATCACTATTAGCCGTTTTAATATGCTTTTTATTACTGACAACAGCTTGGATACACATTGCCAGTGTTGATGTGTCTCAAGCCATTGGCGGACAAAGCCAAGCTGAAACAAAAAAACAGCCTGAGTTATGGATTTCATTAAATGGTAAAAAACTTACTTATGAAATTAAAAACGTTAGTAAAAAACTAAAACGTTATAACCAGAAAAAATCAATCAATGTTAAATACGCGCCCAAGTACTTCAAAAGATTGAAATCAAAAATTGAAAATTTAAATGTGGCTTTAATTAGCCCAAGTAAATCGACGGAATATGCCAATGTAATAGCGATGATCGATAACTTAAAGCAAGAAAAAATAAACGAAATTGGTGTTAACCCCTTATAGGACTTGAATTATGAACCACAGTGTAATTAAAAAAACTCAAATGCGCTCTCCCCTATTAGGTTTAACTCGCCTACGTCCAAAAGGTGAAAGCGGCAAAAAAACACTTATGGCTAGTGTTATACTTACATCGCTTGTTGATGCCTTCTCAATCTTAGTAATTTACCTAATTGTGAACACAAGCACTGCCACTGAAATTATAAAAAACAATAAAGGCGTTGAACTTCCAACTGCCCAATCTACAATTACTCTTGAAGAAGGGGTTGTGGTTAAAATTTTAAATGGTAAATATTATATCAACGAAGAAAAAGTATCTGAAAGCAGACTTCTTAAAAAACTAAATCAAGTAAAATCAGAATATGAAAGTGATAATAAAAAAGTAAACCTTATTATACAAGCTGACAAATCTGACAGTTTTGAAATGGTAAATCCAATCTTAGTATCAAGTGCCGCCACAGGCTTTGAAAAAATTAAATTTGCTGTAACTCCTAAAGGAGGAAGCAAACTATGATATTAAGAACTCTTCTTTCTTTATTAGTTAGTACTTTAGTTTTCAGCACTAGTTTTGCTGAAAAAATGAATTACGAAAATCATTCATTAGTAATTAACAAACTGAATACAGCTTTATCTTTAATGAAAAAGAATGATGTTTCTTTACGTCCCACTACTAAAAGACTTGCTGACTTATACTCTGAGCGTGCAAGATTAGCTGAATACCAAGAAAATGAAAAAAATTGTAATAACTGTATGAAATCTTTTGAGGATCGCATAGTAGCTATTAAACATTATAACAGCGTGATGGCTATGGGCCTAGAAAATGGCGCTATCATTACACAAATTGCTCACCTTTACCAATTAACTAATCAAGAGCATAAATCAAATGCCCTTTACAATAGAATCATTAAAAAATCGACTCCTACATATAGTTCATCTTTAGTAGGAGAGTCTCACTTGGCAGTGGCCTACAATTACTTTAAAAAAGATAATAGTAAAAAAGCATTAAAGCACTTTGAAGCGTCTAAAAAATTTAAAGTAAAACAACCTCAAAGCGTTACTAACTACTATATAGCTTGGTGTAAATTTAACTTAGGTCAAGAGTCTGTAGCTCGTAGCCTTATGGAAAAATCTTTAAAATCTGCTATCATAGAAGCTAAATCAAGTGATGAAATGTTAGACTTCGCTAAACAAGCCTCCCGTGACTTAACTACTTTTTATGCAAGAACTAAATTAACTACAAACAGAATCAATAAATTATTAGACCTAACTCCTGAGTCAGTTAGGATTTCAAACTTCAAAGCTTTGGCTGATGAAGTCGAGCGCTTAGGTAAACATAAATCCACAGCCAAAATTTGGGGCTTAATTGCTAAGGTTACCAAAGAGCCAACGGCTAAAATTGAAGCTCAGTTTAGGTATGCTAAATCTAGCCTTAATGTGGGAAATATTAAGACCGCAGCTAGTCAGTACGACCAAGCCATCACTATTTGGCAAAAACAATCATGTGTTACCTCTGAAGACTTTGACTGCAAAGAATTGAAAATTCATGTGAGAAACTTTGTAATCTCATGGAATAATACTGAAAAATCTAAGCCCAGTAAGCACCTACTTTCTGCTTACCAATCTTACTTAAGACTTTTTGGTGATGACAACGAAATGATCCAATGGGCAGCACAAGTGGCAGTTATCAGGAATAATCATCTTACTGCAAAAAATTTATACCGCCGATTAACTAATAATAAGTTAAATGCAGGTTCAAGTGTTGAACGTTCTTTACTTGCCGAAGTAGAAGCTGTTGAAAACACAAGCAGCAATAAAGAAAAATTAGACACTTATAACTACTACTTAAAAGTAAACCCTAATGGAAAGAAAAATGCCTCAGTTAGGTACCAATTAGCACAAACACATTATGAAATGAAAAATTATGTTACAGCATCTAATATTTTTTGTGACCTCGCTTCAAATACTAAAACTAAAGTGAGTTTAAAATCAGCTCATTTATGTGTAGATACTTTCGCAGTTAGAAAAGATTCCCTAAATGTTGAAAAGTACTCTTTAAAATTCTCTAGAATGTATAAAACTGACAAAAAAGCCTTTATGACAATTGCTCGTAACGCCACTTTAAACTCAGTTGCCAGTCAACTCAGTGGTAAGGCCAGCAGGAGAGAGCTCTCTAAAAACTTAACTCGCCTAGAAAATGTAAACTTAGTGGGTGCCACTAACGACGATAAAATTAAAATCTATAAAAACATCATTAATGTTTCTGAACAGCTAAACAATATACCTAAAGCTATGACTGCAACAAATGTATTACTTAAAGCTCGCGGCTTATCAGCTAAAGACAAAACTTACGCTTTAACTAAAAAAGTATGGTTCTCAGAGCTTTTACTTAACTTCAAGACCGCTTTAAATACTTACAAAGTATTAAACCCTGTAAGGTCTGCTAGCCGCAGCCAATTAGTACGAATGTCAGTATTATCTGAGCTTGCAGGTCTTAACCCTAGCCAATACGATAAAAAAATATTAGCTAAAACTAAAGGCACGTACCAGTCTAACAAAATCAGAGCTAAGTTAATCCTAGCCTCAAGAAGGCCTTGGACTGAGTTTAATAAATACTCTAGTAAATTAAAAAAATCTAAAAAATTATACAGCACTGTTGCCTTAGAGATTTACTCTAAGTACAAAAACAATGGTCAAATTAAAAAAGTTCTTAAAAATAAATTTGTTAAATATTCAGCTAACGGTCAACGCCTTTTACGTGTAGATAACTTAAAAAGTATTAATTCACTTAAATCTAAGGTTAGAAAGCACAAAATTAGCTCTAGAAACAACAATGTTTTATCTAAATCTTTAAATCGCAGAATTTCATTAATATCTCAGCTTGAAACAGCTTACGCTGATGCAGCTAAAGACAAAGATTGGTTAAGCCAAGCTGTAGCACTAGAAATCATTTCTTTTGAGTACCATAGACTATATAACAGAATTTTAAAGTTCCCAGCTCCGCGTGGCCTTAAAAAGAACGAGTTAGTTCAATACACAGCTTTACTTAACCAACAGGCACAGCCATATAATAAAAAATCTGAAACAGCTAAATTTAAAGCGGCTCGCTTTTGGAATCAAAACAAGTTATTTACAAACTTAGTCGCTGAACATAATAATGCAAAACGTTCTATCCAAAAAATGATTACCAGTGAAATTAAAGAAGTCAGCCGTTATGCTCCAAATAGTACTCGTCAAATCTTAGCTTCAGCTAGGAAGACTTCAACTCCAAGCAGTAAAGAGATCAAATCTAATTACGAAAAACTTAGGTCTCAGCCATTTAATAGAAATCAAATTGCCAAAGTTATAAATTTGGAAACTCGCCGTGAAAGACCAGTAGTGTCTACTTACTTAAGCGAGCGTTTAAAAGTTTCAGAAAAAAGGAGCCGCAACTAATGAAAGCACTAATTATTATACTCACTTTAATAATCTCTTTTTCGCTACATGCGAAAAAGAAAAGAACAGCTAAAAAGAAAGCCCCTAGTTATCAGGTTAAAAAAATTAACCATACTAACTTAAAGACTAATATGAAGTTCAATGACTTTAGAGTGAATGGAAAATTTATGTTCTCAAGAGAGGCCATTGCCAAAGTAGAGGACGACAAAAACTTAAGTGACTTATTAGGCTTAAGAACAAACTTCAAAGATCGTTTAGAAGATCTTTCAAAGAGGTATTAAGATGAGCAAAATTATTGTACTAGAAAACTCGATAGGTCAAACTGTAAGAACCTTCAATGATATGCCTGAAAGCTTTGAAATAGTTGTTCGCTTAGACACGGGCCGTGTAATGGGAGTTCGAGACCTTAAAGAATTAAAGGATGAAGGGATTCCGTTTAAAAAGTTAACTACCGTAAATACGGAAACTTTAACCTACAAAGGTATAGACCTTAAACAGTATGGAACTGTTAAAGTAGTTAAGGAAGTAAAGAACTTCTCACAGTCCGTAAAATTAAAATCTGAAAGCAATACAGTTTATAAATCTTACTTAAAAATTTCAGCAATATCTCATGCTGTTATCGTAATACTTATACTTTCTCTAGGCTTCATGTTTAACCCTGAAAAAGAAGTTGAACCTACTGAAGTGGTTATTTTAAAACCTCGTAAAAAAATTGAAATCGTAAAACCAGAGCCTGCCAGGAAGGTTGTTAAAAAAAGAACTAAAAAACACCAAAAAAGAGTTCAAAAAGTGGTTAATTCTAAAAAAACTACTCGTAAAAGAAACCTTGTTAAAAGGTCTAAACGTAAAAATCGTGGAAACAAAATTGTATCTATGAAATCAAGAGGAGCCCTCGGTGTTCTTGGCTCATTGTCTAAATCAAAACAAAAAGGTGGAGTAAACCTTAATAAAGTGAAAACTAGCTTTGGTGCCGGCATGGGCGGAAAAGGCGGAAGTGGTGGTGTACAAACCTCTGTTTATGCTAAAGGCCTTACAGCTGCTCCTGCAGGTCGCGGTGGCAAAATCCACGGCGCTGGTGGCTACGGAACTAAAGGTAAAGGCGGAGGCCGTGCCGGTTACGGCAAAATGGGTTTAAGTGGCGCCAGTGGTGGTTATTTTAGACCTCTAACTCAACAAGCTCTAGTTGGCGGTGGATTAGACATGGCTCAGGTGGCCGCTGTCATTTCTCGTCACCAGGGACAAATTAGGTACTGTTATGAGAAGGGTTTACAGTCAAAACCTAAGCTAAGTGGCCGAATTAAGATGAAATTCACTATCAACGGCCGTGGCACAATAAGTGCAGCTAATGTAGGTAGTTCTAGTTTAAATAGTAGAGCTGTTGAATCTTGTATTACTAAAAAGCTGCGTTCATGGAAGTTCCCAAGACCAGTAGGAAACAAGAATGTAAAAGTAACCTACCCGTTCTTATTTAAACGCTTAGGATAAAAACTTAATATGTTATTTTTTAGTAAAAACCAGGAGAGTATATTGATGAAAAAATTAGTAACAGCCCTATTATTAGGTACATTAGTTACATCGTGTAGCATGGATAGCGACCCTACAAAAGATACAAAGAATAATTTTAAAAATGGTGTTGAAAAGCTCATCCCTGAAGAAGATCGCATACAAAGGTCTGCTGGCCAATGTAATAAGTTGTTTAATGTTCAAATTGATAGTGTTTATTTGTTTGAACCAGGAGCTACTACTTCTGATACCCTTACAGCCCACTCATTACTTAAAGGGCTAAACACTGAATTAAGATTAGTAGAAAGTGATCGCAACCCCCCAGGCCTATCTTTAGTTAAAGTTCCAGGCGCAGTTGGAGAGTATAAATTTTCTTGGGACACTTCCAAAATAGATACAAGAAGAAATTACGAAGTATTTTATGTAGAGCTAGAGCATGTGGCTGTTGGTACAAACTCTTTAGATGTTGAAGAGTGTGCTATTAGTAACAAAAAGGAAGTTAAATTAGGCTATGTTGCTGAAACAAAACAAATTCAAGTTAATATCGAAAGTGATTTACTTTCTGATGACGGTATAGCCGAAATCAATCATGACTTAAATATTACTAATACATTTGAAATCAAACTTCCAAATAAGAATAAATCTTCTTTGAAGCCTTATCCTCTAGATATATCGGTAGACAGTATAGATATCGTTGACTTTGTTAGTATTGAAGAAATCGACTACTCAGGTGTTTATAATGTTGTCGTTGATAGTGAAGCTCTTACTGAACATTTCAAAGGTCAACCAGAACAAGATCTTGCCATATCTTTAACTGCTCAAGCTGGCTTAGCTTACCCTAAAGAATTCCAAGTACATTTTAAATTTAAATCAAACATTAAAATAGAAGACCCAGCGCTTGATGCTACAAAAGACATCGACGCTGCTACTGCGGAGGGAAAATAATGAAATTATTAATAACACTAGTGGCAAGCCTTTGCCTATTTAGCCAGGCTCTATTTGCCGATGAAGTATCTGATTTACAAGGACTCGGTAGTAACCAAGAACTTATAAAAAGAGCGCAAAAGATGGACCCTAAAAGCCGATACAGAATTGTTCAAAAAAGACTTGTTGATCGCAATAAGCGCTTTGAGTTTAGTGCCGGAGGAAATATTGTTGCCGGTGGTGACGCTTATTTTGACACTGCCAACTTAGGTGTGCAAGCTGACTTCCATATCAACCCAAACTGGTCAGTGGGAGCTAGATATTATAAATCTAACAATACACTTACTAAAGAAGGACAAAGAGTTCATGATATCGCTGATAGCACACCTTCTAATCAAACTGCCACTGTTCCTGATTTAGATCCACCAAGCCAAACTGTTTTTGGTACTCTTACTTTCTACCCTGTTTATGGGAAACTAAATTTTTTCAATGTTAAAACTGTACAATTTGATGTTTACACTGTTTTAGGTGCAGGTGCTATTGAACTTATCGACAGTGGCCAGACATTTGCCTACACGGCAGGTTTAGGTACTGGAATTTGGTTTAACAACCGTATTACTGCAAGAGTGGAAGTTCGCTACCAAGGTTACCAAGATTCATTAAATTCAGTTGATGGACCAAGACAAATGAACACTGTTAATGCAGGGATCACTCTAGGATTTTTACTATGATACTAACTATTAAACTTTTAATTTCAAGCCTTGTTTTTATGGCGAGTTCCGAAGTAGCTGCCAGTTACTTCCCTGACACTACACCAGAGCAGAGCTCTTTTAGTAAAAATATTAAAAGAGGTCAGTACAAAATCGCTATGAAATCTTATGACCAAACTTTTGATGACTCGTTTAAGACATCAACAAATGGTTATGCCTTACAAAGTTTATTAATGTACAAATCAGGAATGCCTTTAAATGGTGTTAGAACTTTACTATCACTAAAACGTCCAAATAAAATTGATCAAGAACTTGCTAGCATGTGGGCTAAGGCCTTACCAGTTAGCTCGCCTATTTGGAAAGTTGTTAATGTTAAAGTAACGTCAAAATGGTCTTCTGTGTTCCCTTATATCGGAAATTACTCAGGTTACCTTTACCCTCATTACAAACCTAAAAACCTAAAGCACCTAAAGAAATTAGAAAAGAAAAAAATCAGCTCTGTAATTATGTCTGATTGGCATAACTACCAACTAGGTATATGGAATGGGATTTTAGATCGCCCTAACCGTGGACTTGATTATTTAAATAAAATTCCGACAAATTCAAAAACTGTAGATATGAACCAAGTTCATTTAGCTCGCGCTCGCCTACACTACCAACTTAAAAATTATAACAAAGCCATTATTTCTTACCAGAAAGTTTCTAAGAAATCAGACTACTGGGCTATATCATTAGAAGAACAAGCTCATACTTATACAATTATGGGTAAAGACAACCTAAGCCTTGCTAAACTTAAAAGCTTATTCAGCCCCGTTCTTGCCAGCTTCGCAGGACCGGAACCTTATATGTTAACGGCACTTAACCAAGAACAAAACTGCGATTATATATCTTCATTTAAAACTGTTGGTAAATACAAACAAAACCTTTTACCAAGAGCTATTTCTTTAAAAGCTATTTCTAAGGGTGAAAAAACAGCTGCTATAAAACATCTTTTATCTGTACAAAGTAACAAAAACTTAGATTGGCAGTTTTCCAGCCAATATGTAAACAAATTACCGACACATTTTTATAATGATAAATTTTTAGTTAAATACTTTGATGGACGCTCTAACTTAAGACGTGAACGTGCATTAATAAACTCTTTAAATATTACTGAGCCTGTGGCTGAAAAAATAATAAAGTATTCTGATGCAAGGATCCCCTACCTCGAAAGCAAAATAACAAAGCGTTTAGCTTACCTTGCTGGCCGTGATTTGAAGAATATTTCTAATATTACTAAAAAGATGCTTTTAATTGAATCTGAAGTGATTCAACAATTACATATTGCAAAAGATATTAAACAAGCCAGTAAATTTAATAAACCTAACTCAAGAGAAGTTCTTGTCTTCCCGGATGACGGCGAAGTTTGGATGGATGAAATTGATAAATACAGTGCTAGCATTGGTTTTTGTAACAAGAAAAAAGGGAAGTCATTATGATAAAATCTGTAGTTTTAAAGCGACTTATTGGACTTGCATTAATTTCAGGACTGGCCTTAGCTTGTACCAATGAAAACAATGACCTTTATGTTCCAAAGGCTAAAGAAAAACTAGCTGATCGAACTGTTACTGACACAGCTAAAGCTGTTATCCACGAACCTAACCGTGATGTTGATATTTTATTTATAATCGATCAGTCAGCGAGTATGGCTGCAATCATCAAAGAAGTTCATGAAAATATTGACCAATTTGCTAATCAATTCACAACTGACGATAAGACTTCAGTAAATTTTAGAATTGGAGTTACCACAGCTTGGGATACCAATCATTTTGGCGGCCAGATACGCGACAAAGAAGTTGAAGGCAAATTAGCAAAACAGTGGAAAGAAAACAAAAAAGAATTTTTCTCTAATAGTTATACATGGCCAAACCTAAATTTTGATCTTAAACAAGGCCGATTAAACCCATTAAAAATTGATGGCGAAGTTAATTATGACGCCGCTCCTTATATCACTGCTGAAACTCCAAATTTATATGAAACTTTACGTGAAACTTTAAAAGTAGATGCTGAAATATTTAAATATGAACTTACTAATGACCAAAACCGTCTGCGTAATGTATTTCAACTTACTCAAGGTAAACCATTCCTTAAAAACACTGCTGGAGATTCTCTTTACGGCCCAAGCCCAAGTAATGAAGAGTTTTTTACTACGCTTAGAAAAATGGTAACCCCTGAAACTATACACTTACGTAATAATATAAACAAAGGCTTCCCTAACCCTGACGCCAACCAGTTAGCTGTATTTATAATAACAGATGCTGATGATGACACTAGCGACACTCATAATATTTCAGCAACAGAAATCCACAGAGACTTAGTTAGCTTTATGGGTAACGACCCAGCAAAAGTAGTTGTTTATGGTGCTGTTTATGAAACTGGTCGCGATAACTGCCAGGTAAGAAAGCTAGATGATTATGGTAATTTTGAAATTGAACCAGAGTATACTGGTGGTCACCCAGGAATTGACGGAGTTAAAAATCCAAATTTTGTAAATGGTCAAGTGACTTACAAATATGTTAATAAAAAAAGAGACCCCGGCAAAAGAGATGGTGTATACGCCAATCCTAAAAAAATCGAAGAATTAGTTCGCTTATCTGGCGGTGAAGTAAAAAGTATTTGTAGCGCAGATTTCGGTGGTGAGTTAGCATCCGTTGGCTTCAATATTAGAGAAAGAACCCTTGAGCAAAAAGATATTCGTATTGATTTAAAATCCGCTTTTGACCTAGATTCAGTAAGCGTATATTACGGTGACCAAAAAATTGGCTTCGGTTCGCAAAATGGTTGGAGCTTAGAGTTAAACCCTAACTCTGATACAGTTATTGTAATTAGTAAAGACGCCTATGTTTTTGAAGAAAACAAAAAGTTTAAAATTAACTTTGATAAACTAACTACTAAAAACATAAGAAAAGACGAGTTTTAATTTTTGCTCACCGGTAAAGCACCGCCCTAACTCAATACTTCTTTGTCTATGCTCAAACATGCTCCAGCCGCAATAGGTCGCTACGCGAGCCCATAGCGACAACGCAACTGCGCGTAGACAAAAAGTATTGAGTTAGGGCTTAGTTTAGTATGCAAAAAGGCGTGGAGAATAATACAAGGCATTCTTACTTCCTGATTAAAAAATGAAAAAAACGGTGCTAAGCACCTTTAGAGACATGGCTGCGTAACTGCTTCTTGTCTTCCTGAGCGAAGCGAATGATCTTCTTCGCATACTCATCAAGCCTTTTAATGGTTGAGGATAAGGCGTGAGGTTTAATTAGCTTCATTTACAACAATGACAATATGTATTAAAAAAAATTTACTTCATACAGGTGATCTACCTATATATTTTAAGTATTATGTTACATTATTCTACTTTTCATTATTTTCCTTTTATCTATTGGCTTTAAGAGCTTTTGTAATCATTTGTTATTTATAAACCTTCTGCCGATAAATTAATCAATTATTCATTCTCATAAACTATGGGGTTTAAAAACAACACCTATACTCAATGCACTAAAACTTTAGTCGACTTTGAGCCTTTTTAATTTTACGATTTTGAAGTTAATAAAAGATAAATTAATACTTCGGGAGGAGACACATATGAAATTATTATCAATATTAATTATTGCTTTAGCGTCTAGCTACAGTTTTGCTGCACACCATGAAGGACATTCAATGAAGCACAGTGAAGCCCTAACACAAGCGGCTGCTGGCATGAACCGTGTTAACTTAGGTTACAACTACTCAAGTTCTAACATACAACTTAAGGATGACCCTCTAAATATTTCAGAGCAACAAACAATTAACACAAACCGTGTACTTTTAAACTACGAACGTGGCTTTAACGATATGTTTGCTGCAGGCCTTGGTGTTGACTATGTATCAGTGAGTAGTGGTAATGGCTTTGACGCTTCAGGTGTTGAGCATGTTAGTTTATTTTTCAAAGGTAACTACAATATGGGTAGTGGTGGACTTTACTATGGTGTAAATGTTGACGTTGGCCTTGGTGATAACGAAACTGATACTGACGGATCAAACAATGCTTCACTTGGCGGAACAAACATAACTCCATACCTTGCTTGGAGTATGAACCATGGCTCTTTTGCTTGGGGCTTAAGAGCTGATTACACTGTTCGCGGTAAACAAAAATTTAATAATGAAACACTAGCTCCTGCTAACCAAGAATCTGAGTCAGAAGATGGTAATGTTTTAAAAATTAGTGCATTCTACGAAAAAAACCTTAGTGACAAATCAATCTTTGGTGTGGGCATAAACCATATTATTACTGACAGCACAGTTGACGCTGAAACTGACTTAGAAACCGTTGGTGACTTCAATGAAACTTCAATTGATTTATATGGTGTAGTTAGTTGTGGCGCTTGTGATAAAGGTGGCATGTACTTCGTACCTAAGGTATCTTACACTCTTATGGGTGATGGTGAGTCTGAAGATGGCTCTGAGTATGTAACTAGCGGCGGTAATTACGCTATTGAATTCTTAGTTAGAAAAGATTTCTAAGTTTAATAAAATTTAATATTACTTAAAAGCCCAGGAGATCCTGGGCTTTTTTTTTATTTTAAAACCTCATTTAAAGCTTTACTTATAATAGGTTTCTTTTTAATTTAGGGCCTGTCTTAAATCTTTAGTGGGAGACTCTCGTGAAACATATTATTCCAGCCAAATCTCAAGTTCGCCTTAATCAAAGTGACCTCTTAGCCAATTACACAGAAAATGAAGATGCTGTTCCGATGAACGTTGTTTTTGTGGGTGGTGGCCCGGCAGGACTGAGTGGTGCCATTGAACTGGCCCGCTTAATTAAAAAAGACAATGAAGCTGGTGGCACATTAGGTGAAGTTGAAATTGGTGTGTTAGAAAAAGCTGAAAACCTAGGTGGGCATAGTTTATCTGGTGCTGTAATAAACCCGCGCGCACTTAAAGAGCTTTTTCCTGAACTTAAAATGGATGACTTTCCATTAAGAACTCCCGTTTCTGGCGACTCTGTTTACTATATGACTGAAAAAGGTCAGTTTAAACTACCAACCCCGCCAACCATGCATAACAAAGGCAACTATGTGGCCTCTATTTGTGAAGTGGTACGCTGGTTAGGCGGTAAAGCGGAAGAACTCGGAGTAAACATATTTAATAACTTCCCTGCTGATAGTTTACTGAAAGAGGGTATGCAAATTAAGGGTGTACGTACAACACCCATGGGCCTCAATAAAGACGGTACACCTGGTGCCCAGCATATGCCAGGCACTGATATCACAGCCGACTTAACGATTATGACCGAAGGTACGCGCGGAACTTTAAGCCAAGCTTACTTTGAGTGGCAAAATACTTCTTCTAACCGCCCACAAATATACGCCCTGGGTGTTAAAGAATTATGGAAAACTAAAAAACAACCAAAAAATGTGATTCATACACTCGGCCACCCATTACCCAAAGATTGCTTTGGCGGTAGTTGGATGTACCCAATGGGTGATAACTTAGTTTCTTTAGGCTTAGTTGCAGGCCTTGATTACAAAGATCACAACTTAGATGTTCATGTTTTACTACAAAAATTAAAAACTCACCCACTGTTTGCCGAATACCTAGAAGGTGGCGAACTCGTAGAGTGGGGAGCTAAAACCATTCCTGAAGGTGGCCTTGAGGCTGTCCCAGAGAGGCTTCACGGCGAAGGGATTTTATTTGCTGGTGACTGCATAGGCCTAGTAAATGTACCTGCCTTAAAAGGCATTCACTATGCTATGCATTCAGGAATATTAGCTGCCCGCACAGCCTTTAAAGCCTTAAAAGCTGGTGATTACTCCTCTAATGCTCTCAAAAGTTTTGATGATGATTTACGCTCTAGTTATGTTTTTAAGGACCTTAAAAAAGTTCGAAATATGAGACATGCATTTAAATCAGGGTTTTATATGGGCGGCATGAAAGCAGGCCTTATGACATTAACCGGCGGCGCCTTTCCTGGAGCTGGTGGTACACACTTAGAAGATGCAGCTGAGGAAAAAACAACAGGCAAACCGCCAGAAAAAAATATTGGTATCAGTAAAGTAGATGCCGTTTATTTGTCTGGTAATAAAACTCGTGATGATATCCCCGTTCACTTAACCGTAGGCGAAGATGTATCAAAAGAAATGGCTGAACACTATGCCCACCTCTGCCCAGCAGGTGTATACGAAGTGCAAGAAGGCAAGCTTGTTATAAATGCCCCCAACTGTGTGGACTGTAAAGCCACAGATGTTTTAGGCCCAAGATGGCAACCTCGTGAAGGTGGTAGCGGCCCAAACTACAACCTAATGTAACTTAATGAAAGTTACATTATTACTAGCAATACTACTTTGCACCAGAGGCTTTGCCACAGAAAGCTTCTTTGAAACTGGAACTCCACCTGAAGCAGTACTTAGTGGCGGCTTTGAAACAGGAATCGATGTTCCTCTAGGCACTAACTACACCGAGAACTATGACCCCGCCATACACTTACGTTACTTTATTCTAGATGATGTCTCTTTAGGCTTATATGGGCGCTGGAGTGAGGGTAGAGTCTCTAATCGTTACTCATTAGGCCCATCTATTAGAGCTTATTTTTTAAGTTTGGGACCTGTTGATTTTACTATCTCACAAACTTTTGCCCTAGCCGCCACTCGCGACAAAAACAGTAGAAACAAAAAAAACTTTAACGATGATACCTTTCAGTCCATTGCCCGTATTGGCTTACAAATAAATTTAGGCAAGGGCTTTGCCTTAGGTTATGAGCTTAATAATCATTCAATTATTGAAAAAAACGAAAATATAGCTAGTTATTACGAATCAAGACTAAACCTTTATTACCACCACAATAAAGAAACTTTAACTGAAACCACAGGGCTTCCCCACCCTGAAAAAATAAGTGACGAAAGAAAACTCTCATCACAATACCTTTTTGGGTCGCGCTCAGTGGGTCACTTATTGACTTCAAATGCAAGCACACTCAATAAAGGAGAGTTCTCCTTCGGTACCTTATACACTGGCTACGCCATTAGTGACTCCTGGAATATTGTTACTAGCCCCTTTGCTTATTTAGCCTATGACTTATTTACATTAGTTAGTCGCCACGGTTATGATATTTCATCCACTGAACGCATTGGTTTTGAAGCCTCTCATTACAAAAGCATTGACCCTAAAAAAGAAACTCGTTTTTCTAACGGACAGTTTCAAGAGGCCACCAAACAAACTGGCTATGATACATTTAAAATGGAAGCTTCAAGCCTTAAGCTCACCTACTCAAAATTATTCACACCTAATTATAGGTTTAACTTAACCATTAGCTATTTTTATTACTTCGATGAAGATCGACCTTTTTCTCTGCGTATGGATCCACAAAACAGTGACCCTTTTGCCGTCAGCATAACTTCACTCCATGAATTTAGAGTAGCTAATAACTTTTTCATCAGCGCCGAACTGGGAAGTTGGGGCCTCAACTACCATTACCCTTACTACCACGCTGGGCTTTCATTTAACATGCAACGCAAACACATTTACTTAGGCTTTGGCGCCAGCTCCACATTTAACTTTCACATCCCCGAGAACAAACTTAAAAAATATGCCGGCTACCATAGCCAATGGTCGATTCACCCTGAATTGCAAGCGCAGCTGTTTTTCTAAAGTCTAAACTAATCTCCTAGCTTCTAAATAAAAATTTACTCATACTTTTTTCTAGAGTTTCACGTCGCGCATTGCGTATCCGTTAGTCCGAATAAGCGGCAGCTTATGTTAGGGCGATAAATTTAAAACTTGGAGTGTAGCCGCTAGGCGAAACGAAGAGGCTATTTGCGATCACCTGAAGGGTGACGCTCTACGAAGACGCTATGCTGCCGCAAGTGTTTCTCTAGAAAAAAGTATGAGTAAATTTTTATTTAGAAGCTAGGAGTAATTTAAAAAGCTTTAGTCTTTACTACGATCCACAATTAAAAAAGTTGTGAGGGCAATGGTAACGATTCCTGAAACTATAGACACCCAGCGCACGGTTTGCTCTAAGTTGGCATCAGTTTCAATATAAACCACATCATTATCAGCAAGTCTTGGCACTGAACTTGTGGATTTAAGGATTTTTTCAAGATCTACTTCATAATTTTTAGTAACACCTAAGTAGTTTCTTTTTACTAAAACTTCATCAATATGGGCATTCTTGTTTACGCCACCGGCATAAGAAAGCAGCTCACTTAAGTCCGTGCCTTTTGGCACATGGTAAACGCCAGGCTTTTGCACGCCACTGAGTAGTTTAATGGCGATCAGGGGTTTACCTAAACTATCACCAACATAATACTCACTGCCTGAGAATCTTTGTGAATTTGGCCCCACATAGGTTGGAATTTCAGCATATACAATACTTGGAGTTACTAATGTAAGAGATACTAGAATAAGAAGTATACGCTGTAATATCATGTGTTTTTCCGCTTATGCTGATTTAACTTCTTTTATTATAGCTTGTTCTTTACCTATTATACCAAATTTTTTCAGTGGATTCTCGCCTTTGGACTTGTGAGAATAAAAAGACATACCCCAAGGTATAGGACTTTTGCTCTTCATAACCTCATGACCCTCTAAAAAAGCATAGTATTGCTCAACAAGGTCATTTTTATCACAGGCCGCATAAGACTCATGAGCCACAGTGACTACCGTATAAGAGCCAAAGAAGTGATATAAACTTTCATCATGGTTTTCTTTAATAAATTCAGAAAAGCTTTTAACAAACTCATTCACCTCAGTAATTCCACGCAGTTGAATCTCTTTATAGTAAGGCAGTAAATCATAAACTACTAAATAAAATTTAGACTGTTTAGGTACTATATTACTACTAGCCCCATTTAAATACTTTTGGATTAAACTTTGGCTCATATTAGAAACTTGCGAAGCCATTTTAACTTCAACAAATGATAATGCCCCTAAAGCCATTAACATTCCAGAGATGGATAGAAAGTTGACTGTTAAAATCTGAACTTTACCAATGAAATAAAAATTCGCCAAAGCAGTAACTGCCCCATAAAATACTATACAAATTATAATCAGAGCTGATTGTTTAATTGAGAAACCCACTTTTTGTAGTCGGTGATGTATATGGTCTTTATCGGGAGCCATTATTGAACCCGAATTTCTTAAGCGCCTAAATATGGCAAGCACGGCATCCATTTGTGGAAATGAAAATAACATAAGCGGCACAAAAATATATGACAAGCTTGGCCCTTTCACCAATGGCATTTTCAAACTTAAACAAGCTAGCGCGAAGCCTAAAAACATACTTCCACAGTCTCCCATATAAATCTTAGCGGGAGGTTTGTTAAACAACATAAATGCAGATAAAGAACCGGCAACAGTTAATAAAAAATACATTTCTGGTTGGCCACGGTACATGATTGCTAAGGCTGAGCAAACTACTAAAGAAAAACTACCCGCTTCTAAATCCTGCCCATCAATCATATTTAAAGCATTAATGATACCAACGACCCAAAAAATAACAAGAGGGTAAAGTAAAAATGGAGACATATCCCACTGGGTTAATATAATCTCGCTATTTGGTGTAAAGTACAACCACCCAAAAACACATAGAACTTGAATGCCGGCACGAATTTTTGAATTCACCTCAATGATGTCATCAAGTAAAGACACAGCGACAAGTGGCAAACTAAATAATAAAATTAATCTTAACTCACTCATTTCATAAACCACTGAGAAAAATACAGCTGTGAAATATATAACCAAGCCACCCATTAATGGGGTTTGGCTTTTTCTACGGTAATCCTCCGGAGACAAAACTTTTAATTTTTTTGCCAAGCTTATAACAAAAGGAAATAAAACTACCCCCATTATTAGTGCACCAAAATAAAAAATTGCGGCCTTCAAATTTCAAGGTCTCCATATATTAAAAGTCTTATTAACTTATCGAAATAGTTCACAAAACCCTTAAGTCTAAAAGCCTAATTCACTCCAAAACCAGACTAAACCTAAAAGGACTAGTCCAGCTCTCAATTAAAATTAAATGTAATTTGATAGCGGGCAAGGCCTTTAGTCTTGCTAGTCTATTTAAGTAATTAAATTTTTAGTAGAAGCATTTAGCTTATATACTCATTGATTACTCTTTTAATATTTTCATCAAAATTAAACTCATCCAGAACTATTTTTTTTCTTAGCCTCAAATCAGCTTCAGGAGTAGTAAATTCATTATTAGCCATACTTTTCATTGCCTTGGCTATCTCGATTACATCAACACCAACCATCTTTAAATTGGTATTATACTTGTGGTTATAAGCTACATAGGGGGCTATAGAAGTGGCAATAATTTCTTTTTCTAGATATTGCGGCTCTAAAAACGAAGTCGACAGCTGATCAGATTTGGCTATTTGCAGCCCGCAGTCCATCTCGTTCCATATTTGTTTGATTTCATAAAATGATAAATAAGGGTGTTTAACAATACGAACAGTATCACTTAGCTGATATTTTTTAATTAACTTGGTACATTCAGAGACCATTCTGGCATCTGAAGTATTACCATTCCAAAGATATACGACAAACTTATCGCCAATATCTTCCTTTAATATTTTACAAGCCTCAATTACTTCTACTTGGCCACTTATAGGCAGTATTGATTTAGGATAAAAGAACTTAAATTTATTTGCAGGTAAGTCGCTCATAAAGTTTGAAGTAAAATCAGATATATCGCTTTCGGAATCTGAATAAAAATTAGAGACAAGTCCCCAAGGATAGACTTTTGCATTGGTAAAATCATTTTTTACAAGATCGTAGACACCATACCAGTTGCAATGCAGTAAATCGATTTTTTTAAATATATATCTATATATTACGCCCTTAATACTATTTCCTACAGACATCATGGCAACCTGCTCACCCCAAAGATTTACACTCATAAAACTGTCATTATTTTTATGGAACAATATACTAAGCATTTGCTTAATATCATAACCCCCATGTACCCAAATAAATGCTTTTTCTTTTAGAGCCTTAACTATCTCTTTAGTAAATGATTTTTCATAAGATATCACTTTTAAATTACCAACAGAGTGCCAGTCTGTTTTTCCTTTGCATATATATACATATTCATGGTCAGTGCTCGATTTAAACAACTCAATAAATCCGGCAGCATTATGACCATAGCTAGGGCCAAACATTATTACTTTCATTGGCTAAAGACTCACCTTTATATGCTTTTGATAATCCTTCCATTGACCAATATCTACCCATGAACCACCACTAACAGGGTAGACGCCTACTTTACCATTACTTTTTCTGATAGCTTCTATTAAGTCTGTCATATGGAAAAATGTATCTTCTGGAATCATTTGTAGTAATTTGGGCTCTAATAAATAAACACCAGTATTTATCATGAAAGTCTTTTCTGGTTTTTCTTCAATATCCACCAGCTGACCTTTATCTCCAGTCACTAAAGTTCCATATGGTATCTGGTAATGGCTTAGTGCAGATAAAATTGTTAAGTCATTTTTATTATGCTTGTGATAAGCTAGAACTTCCCTGTAATCTTGCTTAACTAAAATGTCACAGTTAGAAACAAAAAAACTTGTGGTAATTTTATCTTTTAAAAACGATAAACTTCCAGCTGTACCCAATGGCTTATCTTCATTTAAAAACTCTAGGTTATATTTTTTACCTTTAATTTGATCAAAATAGAATTTAATCATTTCTTTTTTATAATTAACTGTCATATAAACTTGCTTGCACCCAAGTTTATTGAAACTATTAATTATAGTTTCCACTATTGGTTTTTCATTAATTGGCACTAAGGGCTTTGGAATAATATGAGTAATTGGCTTTAAGCGCGTGCCTTGCCCACCAGCCATAACTACAAGAGGTAAATCTAACTCCCCTTCTAAACGACTTTTATCATCAAAAAGGTCCGACCAAAAATAAACACTTACTAACTCCTTTGATGATCGCTTTAGCACTGGCATGCATTCAGTTCTTAAAGCCAGCATTTTGGCTTTCACCTCGTCAAAATTTTCATCACTAAAACAAACAGTAATTTTTTTTCTTAGTATTTCAGCAATTGATTTTTCTAGTGCTGTGTTTTTTATAATTGAGCGCTGAATATCACCAATACTTAAAACTGATTTAAACTTATTTTGATCGAAAACCATGAGTAGCTTAACATCTTCTTTGTCCATTTTTTTTAACGCAACTAATATACTATCAGACTGATCAATAAAATTGTCTTGTTTAATACCTAGTTTATTACGTAAATCATCGAGGTAGGCCATGTAATTATTTTATATTAAAACTGTGCTTCAATCTCTACAACTGATAAGCTTCTAGACTAACTGGACGACCAGAAGATCCACTGAGTGCTAGTCAAAAGTATTAAGTGTGAACAAAAATTGGGCTTAAATATAAATTAGAGCCCTTTGAACCCTAAATATGATACATTAATGCTTCTAACTATGAATCAGCAAAAAAGCCTTTCTAACTTTACTTCCACCTCTTTTGCTCAAGCAATTGCCCTCGCTTGCCAGCTGGTTATCATAAAAGTATTAACTTCTCATTTGAGTTTAGCTGAATTTGGTCTATATAGCCTAATTATAGTGGTCCCTTCACTAGTGCTACCATTAATTTTTTCAGAAATTATCTCCGGTATGTGCCGTTATTTTTTTGAAGATGATAAATACAAACTTTACTTTAATGCTCTTGCCTATTTGATATTAGCATTTATAGTTTTAATTTTATTCTTATTCTTATTTAAAGATTTCATCCTAGGTTTACTTATACAGTTTGATATAAAAACTAATAACAAAACTTTACTACTCGCACTGATAAGCCATTTCTTTATTTACTTACACTCCATGTCTAGCTCATTTTTTAAAATAAACTACCAACCTAAACAACTTATTATACAGTCCATACTACTATACATCCCTAAAGCTTTATTTCTATATTTTTTCATCAATCAATTTGATGATAAGATCTATGGAGCCTTCTTCTTATTTGCAATTACACACTCTATTAGCTTTGTTCTTTCTAGCATATCTATAATTGTTAAATCTAAATTAAAAATTCAAGTTCATTTAATTAGAAAGCTCCTCAATTATTCATTTTGGCTAATTCCCGGATCATACTTTGGAACAATTATTAGCTCCAGTGACCGCATATTAATAAAAGTTATGACTAACTTAAGCAATGTTGGTATTTACTCTATTGGTTATAAAATTGGCGACCTCATTCGACAGTTTTTTATAGTATCATTTGTCTCTGTACTTGGCCCAATAAAATACAATTCTAAGATTAATAGCGATCAATACAGTGCTAAAATGAACAACCTACTAGTTATATATATTTCTATGGGACTCACTCTTGCACTCTTTGCCAATAGCTTTTCTAATTTAATTATTATTTTAATTGCCAATAAAGAATTTTTAGCCGCTAACTATGTTATCCCTTTCATCTTACTAGCCCACCTTATCTGGGGACTAAATGACTTTTTAAACACTGGGTATTTATTAAGTAATAAGACTAAAATAACCAGCCTCGTCCTACTCGTTGGAGCTATTATTAATTTGTGCTTAAATTTTACTCTAATACCTAAGCTTGGCCTAATTGGCGCTTGCTTAAGCACAGCAATATCCTATGCCATCTCAATACCAATCTCCTATCATTACTCTAAAAAGAATCACCCCCTTCGCTTTAACCTAAAGCAACCAACAGTTTTAATATTTATTTTTTGTTTACTTGCTGGAATACAAACATATATCAATAATTCTCAGTTAGACCTAAGCCATGCTGGGTTAATCAATTTAGCTGTTTCGTTCTTTTTTATGACAATTTGCTATATACTATTAACAAAAGAGCAAAAACATAACTTACGTCAACTTAAGTCTAAATTGCTGAGGAAAAATGATTAAAGAATTACTAAAAAATATTATATCTATAATTCCTCCTCAAAACAGAAGACATCCATCATATAAAAAAATGAAATCAACTTTGAGTAAATCTTTTACTTGGAGTAAAGAAGAACTCGACAAAAAGAACTTAATTGAACTGCGCAGAATGGTATATCTAGCTTACACTAATACTGTTGGTTATCGACAACTTTATAAAGAAGCTAAGGTACAGCCCTCTGATATTCAAAAATTATCTGACCTTTCGTTATTGCCAACTGTTAACAAAGACTTACTTCGTGACAATATTAAAGACTTCAGTGTATCTGCCCCTAGCCATCGTTACAATACTACTGGAGGCACCACAGGAGAACCCTTTGGCTTTTATCTATCAAGATGGATTTTCGCCAATGAAGCTGCATTCGTTCATAGTTACTGGAACACAGGTGGCTGGCAACTAGGTAATAAGTCCATAGTTCTAAGAGGCTCATATGTGGGAACTGAAGATTCGTTTATTAAATGCATGCCATATACAAGAGAACTATATTTTTCAGCTAATCATTTAACTAAAAATAATATTCCAGTCTTTGCAAAAGCAGCTATAAAACATAAAATAAAGTTCATACAAGCTTATCCCTCAGCGCTTAGCTTACTATGTGATTATATAGAAGAAACTAACTGTAAAGATTTTGATTTTGAAGCCTTAATACTAGCGTCTGAAAATATTTACTCTTGGCAGATTGACAAGTTTAAAAAACATTTCCCTAAAGCAAAAATTTTAAGCTGGTATGGCCATGCCGAAAAAGCTTGCTTTGCTAGCTTAATTCCAGATTCAAACCTACAGTATGAAGTAAACCCTATGTACGGCATCGCTGAGGCCGGAGAAGCAAATGAGAATGGCATGAGTGAAATCATCGCTACAGGATTTATAAATAACGCTACTCCTTTTATCCGCTATGAAACTAATGATTATGCAGAGTTTACGGAAGAGCGACCAAAAGGTTGCTTGTATAAAAGCTCTACAATTTTAAAAAAAATTGATGGCCGCAGACAAGAAGTTATTGTTAGTAAAAGCGGCAAGTATATTTCTATGACAAGCCTGAGTATCCACGGCGGGCTTTATGATGGCTTTAAGCAATTTCAATTTCAGCAAGAAAAACCAGGCGAAGTAACAATAGCATTTGTTCCCAGCAAAAGCTTTAATAACGAAACTCAACAACTCGTAAAATCACAACTTCAAGAAAGATTTAATAATGACATTGAATTTCATTTAAAAGCAGTGGAAAATATTCCCAAAACTCACCGTGGAAAAATGAGATATTTAGTTCAAAAATTAGATATTAAATATAACTTGAAAAAATAGTAATATATATTACCGGCACCAATTATCTAATCAAATAGTGATATATATGCCTTAGTAATTGGCCTAATTTTAAAAGAGTTAACTATAGGCTCAATATCATTAGCTGATAAATGATTCCTCTTAATAAACCCACTGAGGATTCTTTTAGCTTCATCCTCAACTTTATTAGCCTCACTGACTGTAACAGATAATTTATAATTACTCAAAAAATGTTCTGCTGAGTCATCCTTAATGCTTTTAATATTAATAATCGGCTTACCTAGAGCAATATATTCCACTAGCTTACTAGGCAGTTGATAGCGAGTTTTATTACCAATACTTACCAACACATCACTTTCAGCTAAGGCTTTCTGTGCGTATTCAGAAGTTACTAGACCGTGTAAAATTATTTTATTACCGATCATATTTGAGTAAGAGTCAAAGTCGTCTTTACACATTTTAGTTTCTCCGTAAAAGTGCAAAATATGATTGTGATCTTTATCTAAGTTATTTACTTCAGAAAATAACTCTAATAAATATTTAGGGCTTCTGATTTTTTTATATAAAGTTCCTACAAATATCCAATTTATACTTTCTTCATCAGCTCTTCGACTACTTTTAATAGAAGCAAGCTCTCTCAATAAGGGCGGAATAACAACCATAGTCTTTTCACAATCAAACCCATGCTTCAGGTACTCTTTTGTGGTCAACGGCGTAGTCACGCACTGCTTATAAGACTCCCTAATAACTTTTTTTTCGTAAAAATAATTAAACCAACCAAATAAGAATTTATTATTAATATTTACATACTCTAAAAATGCGAATGGGTCACCAATATCGACAATCCACTTGATATCGTTTTTATTTGCTAATTTCCGCCCAACTACATGGCCGGCAAAAGGATGTGAAATAGATATCATTTTTTTTATTTCATTACTTTTTATTATTTCATTGGCTTTTTTTACCGCCGGAGTAATCCAAAACATATTACTATCTGGCCATATAAAATACTTTGCCATATTATTGTAAATAAATTTTAATAATTTTTTCAATATCCCACCTGAAACTTTGCTTTTATTTTTTATGCCGCCGGGCTTAGACTGGGAGCGTAACCCTACCCTGTATATATTTACACCATTAATAACTTCAATTTCTTCCTCGCCGCTCACCTTAGAGCAAACAATATGAACTTCATGGCCAAGAGCTGCCATCTGCTCAGCTATAGCTGTCCAGCGCAAAGCCCTAGGGTTAACCATTGGATAGTAATTATAACTAATTAATAATATTTTTTGACCCATTATTTTTGTTCTCCATAGCCACAGGAAAACACAACTGGCATTTGAAACTCGCCTTCTTTTAATGGCAAACGGTCAATGGGTATGTCACCGGCGTAACTATCAATAATTATCAAACTGTGCTGGGCAACTTTAATATACCTATATAACTTTTTCCCATTGTAGGCTGTATGGTAACCTAAAAACTGATGGCCATTGAAAAATAAACAACTAGTCTCATAGTCTTGGTTTAACCTAAATAGGTTGTTAGACAACTCAGTGGGTTCTTTCATATTTAAAGTCGGAGTAAAATGAGAATGAACCGACCTATATTTATTTCTTAGTTCATTATCTGCTGTATATACATAGGAACCAGGATCATTAATAAAAACATTATCATCAATTTTTAAGTTTACTGACAGTTGGTCATTATGGTTATGTCCACCAACTCCATTTTGGCCATTGCCACCACACCTAATAGACATATACAAATTTTCTGACTCAACTGTATATAAACCAAACTCCTCAAATGAGGAAAACTTTAATGAATCTAGTAAATTATTTTTACTTTCCCACATATACTTTTGACTGTGAGTATGTGAATTAAAATTAGTCTTCAAAAAATAATCTATGTCAATATTTTCAATTTTATAATTTGAGGCTTTATAAACCAAATTAAAAATTGATTTAAAAATTTTACTCTCAATGTAATTATCTAGCTTAGGTGAAACCATCGCCTGTACAGGCTCAACATTTAATTGGTTTTCATTTTTTAATTCGTTATCAAACAACAGTGTTAGCTTTAAAACACGGCCACTGTCCATATCTCCGACTTGAATCATCTGCTTTGAATTAATACTTATATCTTCCATAAAACTATAAATTTTAGAAATAAGCTCTTTATGTTCACTGATTGAAAATTTCTTATTATGGAATTGCGGCAAATTAAACTTATTACTTTTTCTAAACTTACCGTAACTTTTATTTTCACTAGGCCTTTGACTGTTTAATACACCCATTGCAATAAAAACAAGTTCAGAGGAAAGTCGATGATAGCCTGTTGAACCCTCATAATTTCCACCATCTTCTCTGAACTGAAAATTTATTTCATGATTAAGCTCACAGGCCGCCCAGTAATATAGATTCTCAAGTTCTTCTGTTTTTTCTAATCTCGATAAAATAAGTATGATTGCACTTAAGTTAGCTAAATAGTGATTACTCCTAGCAATGACTGTCCACTCTAGTTCTGCTAATATATAATCTAAATGTTCTAATAAGAAATTAGCAAAATCTGCAATAAAAACATCATCAAAATTTTCTAAGCCCATTTGATCAATGCAGAAAGCCCAATTAATTGCCCTTATCCCCACTTCCATGGCATTGCCCCATTGCGGCCCCATATAAACTGGGCAATATCTAGTAAAGTCGTAAAATTGATTTTTTATTTCAATCAAGTATTTAGGATTAGAACTTAAATTATAAGCAAAAGCTATCTGAGCCAAATGATAAAAACGACCCAACTCCCACGGCTTTTTGATATCAGCCCCATAGTCGCCACCAAACTTTATATCTTTAAAATATCTATACATTGGCCATTCAAAACCAGATACAAAGTCTACATTCCATCTTATTGGGCTATAACAGCTCGTCGTATCCAAATTTTCACAAAATTTTGCTTGAGAATCAAAATTATACTTTTTGCCGTTATAGCCGGCATAACTATTGTTTTGATAACCTAAATCAACCCAGCCAGAACCCAAAAGGTTAAATTGATGATTCATAGTTTTTTCAGTGAACTTAAAAATTTTATCTTTATGTTCTTTTAAATATCTATTCTCAACTTTCAGAAATGTTGATTCTTTAGATAACTTGAAGTTATTATTTTTAAAATACATCTTTTTATCTTCAAGCTTTCTTCTTATATTATTTTGTTTTATGTTTTTTTTTCTATAAAAATAATATTTAATTATTTTTATACAACCTTCATATTTTGCCATCGAAAGCAGTAAAAACTTTGAATCCCATTTACGAAGCATAGGATTTCCTACTTGTTGCCGTTAAATAATAGGTTACAAGAGCATAGATGACACCAAAAAATAGAGAGAACTCCTCAGAATGCATAAAAAATATTAACATCCAGGCCATATAAGCTGAAAATAAAAAGATGGGTTTTGTACCAACTAAGTGATTACGCGACAAAATATATAAAATTATGGGGTAAAGTATAAATGCTGAGGCCAGCAACAATCCAATTATTCCCAGTGAAAATGATATATTTAAAAATAAGTTTAAAAAGCTCACTGTTGCCTCAATACCCATAAATTTACTAAATTTGATATTAGAATTTCCTAACCCATCACCAAGCAATGGAGTGTTTTCTTCTTCAAAGTATTTATATACATAAGATCTATTGGTTGAGTGAACACCCTTGTCATATATTATAGGCTCCACACGCTCCCACAAAACAGTAATTATACTTTTACTTTCACTTTTACTAACTAAGGTGACAGCTGAAAATATCAAAAATGCTCCCAAAACTGGAACTACAATTCTGGATAGGACCTTAAATGCTTTTGAATCAAAATTTAAATTAAAGATAATTGATAAAAACAAACCACCAATTATGGAGATTACTCCAGTTAAACTTCCAGTCAGTAATAAAACTCCCCCCATAATTAAACCCTTAATATTAAAAAAGCTTTTATTAAGGGTATAAGATAGAAAAAATGGAACAACTAACCACTCAGCTAAATGACTGGGCTCTCTAAATGTACCCATAGCTCTATGGAAGGCATAAGTAAATGTCGTCGAGGCTTCTCCACCGCCTGTACCTGCGCGTGTACGTGGTGGCTCAGGCAGACCTAAAATTTGGGCTATGTAAAAATATACTGAAAGTAATGATATTATAATTGCCACATTAACGATGCCATTGATTAGCTTTTCTTGATAGCCATTAATACAAAGCCAATAGGTTAATAAAATACAGGACAGAAAAAATACAAGCCCTAGGAACCTTAAAAAAATAAAAACTTCATATTTCGTGGTGGCTAAGCCCCCTAATATAGCTGCATAATCATAAACGATATTATTACCTAAAGTGACTAAAACAGCCCATGTAAATAGCAAAATAAAAGGGTTAAAACCTGGAAAAAGAAAAATTTTATCTCTGACAAAGATATAAAAACAAAGAAGCACTACACCTAACTGCGCCCCCCACTGCAATGGGATCCCAGCAATAGAATATGCCGCCAGTGCATGACAAAACAATAAGCTAATAAACAATATATAAACTAAATGTGTGATACTTACCTTTCTTACCATACACTTAATATCTTACTGAATTTCTTAGCTTTATGTTATGTCTCACAGGACCTTGGTCATGAAGCTTTCTTGAATTTTTTATTGGTTTTATACTCTTCGTAGGTGAAATTTATAATACCTAAAACATTTTCTGTGCTTCCATCATTTATACGCTTCACAGATGTTAATACATCGTCTAAAAGGGTAATTCTTTGATTTACAATAAATAAGATAATATTAGCAAACTGAGATATAACCATAGGCTCTAAGTAACCATCAATGGCTGGAGTATCAAATATTATTATGTCGTACTCTTGCTTAAGTTTTGCAACTAATTTTTTAAAACTTTTACCTTGCAAATAGTCGGCTATATTTTCACTTGATGATGGGGCGTCTAATATATCAAAACCTTCATTCACCGTCCTTAGTCTCATACTAAAATTATTAAATATTAGCTTGCGACTATCAGTTGTTTTTTTATCTTTAAAATAATCTTTAACATCTGGCTTCATAAAGTCCGCATCAATAAGCAATACTTTTTGCTCGGTCTTAGATAAAGATAAAGATAAGTTCGAGGAAAAGAAAGTTTTACCTTCATTTGAGTTAGCACTACAAACTGAAATTATAGTCGCTCCATTATCAGAGGAGTATAAACGCTTAGTTTTATTAATTTCTTTTTGAAGTAAAAATCTAGTTTTTCTAATTAAATTTGCCTCATAGCCTACTGACTCATCCTCTAATATAACAGATGGATCTGAACCCATAGAAAATACAGTTTTTCTCTTAGAGCGATAAAAAGGCAAGGTTCCAATTACTTTAATACCAATTTTTTCTAAGTCACTGGCATCTCTAATTGTTGGGATTAATACAAATTTGAGTAGTAACAGCATCAAAGATACAGCGAATCCAACTAAACCAGACAATATATAAGACTTTTTAACTCCCATACCAGCAGGCCGTCCACTCGGCTCAGCATAAGTCACAATTTTTAAGTCATTCACCTGACCAGCTTCTCTAACACGGGTTTCTTGTAGTTTTTCAGCTAGCTGCTTAAATAAATTTGAGGTTAACTCAATCCGACGTTTTATTCCTAACAGTTCACGGGTAGCTCTCGGAATATTTTTAATTTTATTTTCACTTCTAGCTATTAATTTTAACTGTGCATTTTTTTTACTTTTTAACTCAAAAACTTTAGAGTCTATTTCCATAATTCTTTTTTCAATATCTTTAATATTCTCTAACGGATTAATAGTTAAAAATGGTTTAGACTTGCTTAACTTACTCTTATAGCGCGTCATAATATTAGCAATTTTTTGCCTAACAAGATCTCTTTCTTGAATTGAAGCAACACCACGACCATCTTTTACTGAATTCTGATAATTTAATAAATCTAATCTTTTTTGCAGTTGTGACAAATAAACTAGTGAAGAATCATTATTTTTGCCAACTCTAGATTGTACATTTTTTAATTCATGCCTTAATCTTCCCTTTAACTTCTGATTTACCTCAAGTTCTCTAGAGATTTCATCAAGTCCTTTTGAATTGCTAATATGGATTAAGTTAAACTCATTTTTAACTACCTCTTCAGAATAAATTTTATATCTTTTTTGAAGAGCAACATACTCATTTTCAAGCCCATTTAACTCTAATTCAAGCTTTGAAGTTTGTTCGCTTAAAAAGGTAATTATTGATTTTTCTTTTTTAAGTATTTCATTATGGTTATATTCTAGTAAAACATAAGCCACTAAATTCGCCATTGCTGATGAAACACTAGGTATTCTTGAGTCTACTGATAAGTTCATGCTTCTTTTTTCAATATCTGATGCAAAGCCAATTTTACCAGCTATTATTACTGCCTTGTATTTTGAATTTACTTTAATACCAACTGGAGTGTAATTTCTGAAATAAAAATTTGTGGCTTTTAAGCTTTTTTCAACTTTTGGGTATTTTTTAATTACATCACTTGGGTTTTTAAAAAACTTTTCTAATTGCAGTTGAAATAGCTTTGAATTAATAAAATCTTCAATTTGGCTAATTTTAGATATGGCCTGCTGCTCTTGTGAAAAGAAGTAAGACATTCTGTCATCAATAGCAATGGAGTTCGTATTCATATCAACTGTTAGTTTAACACTGGATGTATAAATTGGCTTATTAAAAAAAAACAACCACAAGCCAACTATTGCTGGAATTGCAAAAACAAAAATAAAAATAAAATACCTTTGCGAAAAAAAGTATTTAGATAACTGTAGAAAGTTTAGATCCACAATTAGGTTATTTGAATTTTTGTTATCCATATCCATCTATATATTAATCGGTAATTTAGGCCCTAACTTTGACTATTTAAGGTCTAGAAATTAAAAATAAATAAATATTTTTTTCTAGATAGCAGCTTTTATAGTTATTCAACTTAATAGCCAGATCAATGACTAGGCTAATAGTGCTTTTAGATCTTTATAAGCTCTTATATAGTTCAGAATGAGCAGAGATCATTTTTTTCAAAGTATAATTCTCCACATACCTGTCTCTAGCCTTAAGGCCAAGAGTCTCAAGCTTTTTTATATCAAGAACCTCATTAATACCAAGGGCTAGTGCTTTTGCAGATCTAGGTTCTACAATTTTTCCCGTCAGACCATCAATATTTATTTCAGATACTCCAGAATTTAAGTTTGTCGTGACAACTGGCACCCCTAAACTCATCGCCTCCAGTGCGCTCATTCCAAAAGCCTCAGCCTCACTTATTGACGGCAAGACAAATAAATTACATGAGTTAATAAAATTTAATAAATTATTTCTTGTCATGGGTGGCATGAATATAATTTTATGTTTCAATTTTAACTTTTCTGTTAATTGAATAAGTTTTAATTTCAAAACACCATCACCAATGATAAAAAGCTCAGCATCAATTTGCCGCATAGCTTTTATTAAATACTCAAGACCTTTATACTCAACAAGGCGCCCAGAAAAAACTAATTTTATTTTTTTATTTTCATTTATTTGTTTTTTTACGACATTTTTAAGCTCTACACCTAAAGGGATTTCAACAATCTTTTCACTGGAAATGCATAGATTTAAAAAGTTTTTTTCATTAGATGTATTTTTAGAGGTCAGAATAATTTTATCAAAACTATTAATTTGCTTTTTATATTTTTTAGAATAAATTCTCCCCAACAAGCCTTTATTAACAATTGATGCATGGTAAGTAGCAATTTTAATGCCACTGAGTTTATTTATTAAAAAAAGAGGTAATGGGTTAGGCAAATGAAAATGTATAATATCGGGTTTTAAGTTATTAATAGCATCTGCAGACCATAAGCAAAGAGGCACCGAGGTTATTCTACCTAAACTTCTTAGTTTAATTATATCATAACTATTTTGAGTATTAATACTTTTGTGCCACGTCCTCTCATGAGATACCATCACACTGACATCATGCCCAAGTTTTGTCATTCCCTCAGCTAGCTGCTCACTCACTGTCTCTATCCCACCGAAATAAGGCTTAAAGTACTTACCAATATAGACTATTTTCACAAATCACTTTCCAAGCAGGCAAATTATATGCAAAATACATATATGCAGTCTCAAATTATAAGAAATATTCTTACTCATTCCAATCAAAATCTAGGGCATAACCAATTAGTTTGCAATACTGACATTGAACAATCAAAGAACCTTGTTTCAGAGCACGGAGTCTGGGGCTTAATCAACCTCAAGTCAGATACCGTTAATAACAAAAAAAAAGAAAATTCATTATCAAATATTTTTTTTAACAACCATTACGAGCTCTTCTATAAACTATTGACCTCTAATAATTTTAAATATGTAATTCCAATAAAAGGAATATCATTATTAAACCTTATTTATAGCCACTGGGACCAAAGAAGAATGTCAGATATTGATGTTTATATTCCAACGGCTAGAAAAGAAACTCTGCATAAACTTCTTCTGAAAAATGATTATTTACCTTTAGATGAAATTAAGTGGAAAGCTAATAAACATAAAGCCACATATGTTAAAAAAAACAATTTTATTGATGTTACTATTGAAATTCATTTCAAACTCTATTACCACAGTGATTACCAACCAACTCTGGAAACACAATGTGAAAAAGCACGGCTAAGTAAAGAAGACGAGCTTTTATACCTTTGCTACCACTTGGCTGAACAACATAATTTTATAAAATTATTTTGGCTTAAAGACATAGCTTTATATGTTGATAAATTTCATACACAAATTAACTGGAATCAGTTTTATGGCTTAGCTAGAGAAATTAATGTTAACAGATCAAGCAATACCTGCCTATACCTAGCTCATAAATACCTTAATTCTAAAGCTTGTTTCAAACAAAGAAGTTTCTATGTAAGTAAATTTATTGATTGGAATTTCCTGTGCTACCCTCGGAAATATAGAGTTAAATATTTTCTACTGAAAAATTATTTAAAAGGTCGTAGATCAATACCTTATTTAATCAATTGGTTTAAAGCCCACGCCTAGCTATATTTAACAAATACAATAACAACTTTCCTAACTTACCTTTTACGCCTTTGTTAGTCATATGAACTACAGACAATTTTTCACTAAGTATATTGAGCTTACTTTTATTGTTTAAATAAATAGTTTTGCCTGACTTAGTTTTAACTTGGCACACCTCACCCCAAATATTTAATTCTGGGTTACAATCAAAAGATTTAGCAAAATCACCCTTTATATAAAAGTCGTCTTCAAACCCCAAAACTCGATGCAAAACCCACTCATTACCATCATTATAAAAACAAATTTTACCTTGCATTTTTTCTGTGACCCGACTGGGTTGACCATATAAATCTACTACAACCTTGTCGCCCTCCTTAATTAGAGGTGACATACTTTTACCCTTAAATGGTATTACTTGTTGATAGTTTATATTAGGCATCTACACTCCTAAACTTTAACTTCACTTGCTTCTTTTTTTACTTGCGAAAGCATCACACTAAAGCCAATCTCTTCAAGGTGATCGCCTAATTCATTTTTAGCCATTCCCGGGCAATGTTCACAAAACCCGGCTTCACTTTTTCTATTTAGATCAGTAAATTTAATGTCTCGCCATTTTTTTGCTTCAGGTCTATACCAAATATCAGAAAAATTATCTTTAACTAAATTTCCTAGAGGATTTCTAATTTCTATGCATGGCAATAGATCACCGTAAGCTGTTACAGCACACTTACCTTTAGCCGCATTACAAACATAACTTGAGCTCAGCTCTTCAGCAGGCTCAATTTTAAATAACTCCCACCGCCTTTTTCGCTCCTCATAAAACCATTTTAATTGTTCTTTGCTAGCTCTCAGCCTAGTTGGTGCCATATCTCCATTTAGTTTTGAAGTAACTGTAGGGTCTACTTTAAACTCTAAATTATTTTTAAAACACCAGTCTTCCAAGTCAAAAATATTTTTCACATTCAGAGTAGTCAGCAGTGAATTAATAGTAACTTTAACCCCCACTTTTCTTAGCAAGGCAATAGCATTCATAGTTTTTTGAAATGAGCCCTTAACACTTGTCATTGTATCATGAGTTTTAGGGTCCATACTATATAGACTAATCGTAACCATTTTTACGCCAACAGACTTTAATTTTTCAGCAATTTCTAATTTATTAATTTTAAGCCCGTTGGAAATCATTGCCGTATGAAATCCTAATTCATTTGATTTTTTAGCGATATCCCAAAATAGAGGGTTAAGCATAGCCTCCCCGCCCATTAATATTAAGTATAAAGTTCCGGCGGCTCTTAACTCGTTTAAAATTTTACACCAATCTTCAAGCAGTAAGACTTTATCAGGATCATCTTTAAACGAAGGTATATAACAATGGCTACAGCGCTCATTACATTTATTTGTAAGCTCAAGTGAAGCCTGGAGCGGTATAAATTCATCTACACTTTTATTACGCCACTGATCTAATAAAGAAAGCTTATTTAAAGACATTCAGCCAACTCTAGATCAATAAAACTATTAGCCAAGCCCATTATGTCTGTGTCTACTTGCTCATCTATAACTTCAAACTCAAGAGCTATCTTACTAATAATTGTTGATAAATCAGTTTCACCATCAAGCTCTGACCAAACAAAACTAGCCACTTCATTTAACTCGTGAGCCTCATGCTTTTCTGGGTTTAAAATTAAGGCTTGTCCTTCAATATGTTGCCAAGGCAGGCCTAATTTCCTTTTTAAAATATTAGATTTCACTAAAGACATAATCCCACACTCCTTTATCCAAAGAAAATTGTAACTCTTTTATATCATAATTTTGATTTAATACTGCAATCACTTTTTGTATGGCCAAAAAGTTACTCTCATCTAATTGCTGCCAAAATATATTTACCAATGACATACATATTTTCAAACGCAGACTAAGGTCACCATTCGTCGAAGCTTCATTTTTATTACTTTTTTTAAGCCAAAAAATTTGCTTTAAGGGATAGCTATTTCCAAACAATGTATTAGACTCATAGCTTTGCCCTAATAAACTAGGAGTAACGAAAGCTTTTCCGCCCTCACCAACAGTCACTAAATTCATATCATCACCTAAAACTTGGGCCTGAGGTAAAAACTTAGAAATGGTGCTTTTGCCAGCCCCCGAAGGACCTAAACACAAATAAGCCTCTTTACTGTCATTAAGCACACAACTAGAATGAAATAGAAACTGATTTCTCACCAGCCAAAACCTAGGCAAAACCCATCGCATTAAATTGAAAAAACCATCTGAAATACTATTTTTACAAACAGAAATAATTTTATCGCCACTTTTCCTGGCTATAAAATCTCTTTGACAAGCCCACTCTGTATTACCACTTTTATGTAAATGACAAATCGGATCTTCATCTAGCCAAAACTCTCTGCCTATTCCACTTTTGACATCATCATAAATATAAATATCAATACTTGGTGAATTAGGGCTAGTCTCAGTTAGCCACTTAACTGGAAAATAATTTTTTACTTCACTTAAAAAGGGCTCAGACTGTAAGTATAAATTCACCCTTAGGCCATGCCAGCTAATACTTTGTTTAAACTGGAATAGCTCTTCGTCAAAGCCATCAAGTATTGGTGCAAAAATAGTTAAATCTTTTGTGGTTTTACCCGCAAAAGATTTTATTGCTTTATTAAAATCATTTTTATTTAACTCAAACATTCAAAAGCTATGACAGTAATTTTGAGGCGCTACAAAAATCTGGAGCTCCGGCTGTAGATTTTCTTCCACCTTTTTTCTTACCGTTGCATAAAGCTCCATACGATAATAGTTTCTCAGATTTTATACTTGGTTTCGAATAAGACTTCTTTGTACTTTTTTTATTATTTTTGCCGTCCATAGTAACCTCTTTTAATGATTTCTGTAAGCTATTATGGTAAAAGGCTTCCACAGATAGAACAATCCAAAAACAAAGTCATTGCCAGGCGTTATATGAGGGGTTCTGTGTAAAAAATTAATTAAAGCTCGAAGCCTTTGCTGAGAACACTTGCGGCAGCATCGCGTCTTCGTAGAGCGTCACTAATGGTCTTTCCGCTCCGCCTTCCGGCTACTCTTCAAGCCTTTATTTTATCGCCCTAACGTAAGCTTACGCTTACTCCGGGCTAACAAAGCGCGCCGTGAGCCTCAGCAAAGGCTTCGAGCTTTAATTAATTTTTTACACAGAATCCTGGATTTAACTGTACCATCTCGAGGTTTCAAGCTATAAAAAGCCAGTCTTTAATCCAGCTCAAGGAGGCCATAAATGGTCAAAAATTTGTTACTTATAATTGGTTTAGCTCTATTTATGGGTGGTTGCACACAAGAAGTGCAAAATAAATTTGGTCGTGCTCTACAAAACTGGACAGGCACTAATGGTGTCTTAGAAATATACGCCGGCAATAAACTAGTTAAACGCTTCCTAAAAATTGATAAATTAACTACAGCCTCATCCACAAGTAGCTCTGGGTCTCGACCTTACAGGTTTGGCTACGGTCATATTGACTTAAATCTAGATGGTAATATCGACCCTGGAGAAGATAAAGTTTACTTTGAGTTCAGTGATTACTCCACATCTTATGTGTTTTATGAGGCCCCTTCTAAAAGGAAATAGTTTATTTAGACTTTTGTTCTGTCAAAGGGCCTATTAGTAATTAATAGGCCTTTTTTATATACTATCTATATATGAAGATTTTAATTGTCTGTCAGTTTTTCTATCCTGAAAGGTTTTTGCTCAATGATTTAACTGAAAACCTCATAAAAAAAGGACATCAGGTGATTGTCCTCACTGGCCAACCTAATTATCCTGATGGCTCTATTTTTGATGGCTACTCTAATTTTAGTCGATGGAATGATAACTATAAGGGAGCTGAAGTATTAAGGGTGCCTGTATTCCCTCGAGGCAAAGGCCGCGCCTGGGAGCTAGCTCTCAACTATATATCTTTTATTATCTCTTGTATTATTTTTGGCTTACCGCGAGTTTTATTTAAAAAATTTGATGTGATTTTTTCATGGGGCACTTCTCCCGTTTTACAATCCATCCCCGCCTTAATTATTAAACTTTTTAAACGTAAAAAAACATACTTATGGGTGCAAGATCTGTGGCCTGAGACCTTATCTTCACTAAATATGATTCAGTCCTCTTTTATTATTAGCTTAGTTGGAGTTATTGTTCGCTTTATTTATTTCTTTACTGATTATATTTTAATTCAATCCCCAGGCTTCAAACAAAGTGTCTTCAAATACGGAGGCCACCCAAACAAAATTCACTGGCTACCCAACTGGTCCATGGCACCCACTGAGGTGATACCACAAAAAAATATGCGCCCCACGTTTGATAAAAATAGTTTTAATATTTTATTCGCTGGCAACTTAGGCAAAGCTCAGTCTTTGCAAACTATCATCGATGCCGCCTCCATATTATCAGAAACTCCTAATTTAAAAATACACTTACTCGGCGAAGGGAGCGAAAAATCTTGGGCGATGCAAGTTTGTAAAAATCAAAATATCGCAAATATAAATTTCTTACCCGGCTGCCCTACTTCGGAGATGCCCTATTATTTCGCCCACTGTCAGGCACTACTAGTAACCCTCATTGACGACAAACATATTTCATTAGTTATTCCCTCAAAAGTACAAACTTACCTAGCCGCAGGTCGACCTATTATTGCTGCCGCCTGTGGTGAGGCCAGCAAAATTTTAAATGAATCAAAATCTAGCCTTGTTGGACCGGCCGAAGATCCAGTGCAGCTTGCAAAAAATATAAAGAAATTAGCCTCTTATCCCGATAATAAAATAGAGGAAATGGCTCTTAACGGTAAAAAGTATTATCAATTATATTTTGAACGAGACAAGGTCATCAATAACTTAATAAAACTTTTTGAGAAAGGGCTTAATTGAAAATTTTAATTTTAGGCGCCGGCGGAATGCTTGGCCATAAACTCTACCAAACACTTTCTAAAACATATGATGATGTCATCCCTGTTTTTCGTAAAAACAAAGAGCACTACCATAAATTTAATTTATACAAACCTGAAAAAATGATCGGAAATACTGATGTCACTGACCAATCTAAACTCCTAGCTGTTTTAAACTCTGTTAAACCAGATATAATTTGTAACTGCATTGGCAAAACCACTCGTAAAATTAATAGCGAGGACAGCCAGTCAGTTATTTACCTTAACAGTTTTTTACCTCATTTTATTAGCAAATGGTCTAGCGAAAACAACAGCTACTTTATTCATTTTAGTACCGACTGTGTATTCAGTGGCAAAAACGGCCCCTATAAGCCAAATGATTTCCGTGATAGCCGTGACCTTTATGGTTTATCAAAAATACTGGGCGAAACAAACTCAAAATACGGGTTAACAATTAGAACCTCTATTGTAGGTCGCGAAATTGAAAATCAAACTGAATTTTTTGAGTGGATCTTTTCATCTAAAAACAAATCAGTCAGTGGTTACAAAAATGTGTTTTACTCAGGAGTAACTACTAACTACTTAAGTGAAGTGGTCGCACAACTTATAACTAAAGACAGTAAATCTCATGGCCTTCTGCAAGTAGCAAGCCCGCCAATATCAAAACTTAATTTAATTAAAAAAGTAAATTCACTTTTTGGCTTAGGCATGAAAATTAATACTGATGCCAGCAAAGTATCCAACAAGATTTTATCACCTGTTAAGTTTACAATAACCAGCGGAATTAAAACACAAACTTGGGATGAAATGCTAAATACTTTAAAAAAAGAAAATTCTTATTATGAAAATTTAAACACAGAATCAGGAGAAATAGCGGCATGACGTTAAAAGATAAAGTAATACTTGTGACTGGTGGAACGGGATCAATGGGAAAAACCTTTGTAAAACGTGCACTATCTGGAGCCGATGGTCTACCGAAAAAAATAATTGTGATGTCACGTGACGAAGCTAAACAACACTATATGAGAACAGAGTATTTAACTAAAAAAAATAACCCAACAGATGAAGTTATTTATAATAATTTTTTAAATCGACTGCAGTTTAGAATTGGCGATGTCAGAAGCTACGCCGATGTATTGGCCGCTTTAAAAGGTGTGGATATAGTCATTAATGCTGCAGCACTTAAGCAAGTTCCCACCTGTGAGTATTTCCCTAGCCAAGCTGTTGAAACTAACTGCAAAGGTGTATCAAATATTGTTCGCGCCATTCATGAACATGACTTACCAGTTGAAACTGTTGTCGGTGTTAGTACCGACAAGGCTTGCAAGCCTGTCAACGTGATGGGCATGACTAAAGCCATTCAAGAAAAAATATTTATTTCAGCAAATGTTCATAATAAAAATACTAAATTTGTGTGTGTAAGGTACGGCAATGTCTTGGCCTCTAGAGGCTCTGTAATTCCATTTTTCCATGAGCAAATTAAAGCCGGTGGACCAGTCACACTGACTGACAACAAAATGACACGCTTTTTATTAAGTTTAGAGGACGCCGTTGATATTGTTATTGAAGCCATTGAAAATGCGCAACCTGGTGAAACTTTTATACCTGTTGCACCAACTGCTCTTATGGAAAATGTGGCAAAAGCATTAATCGGTGACCGTAAAATTGAATTAGTTGTTACTGGGATTCGCCCCGGAGAAAAAATGCATGAAGCATTAATTTCTGAAGAAGAGTCTATTCGTACCTGTCGCCGTGGAGACTACTATGTCATCCAGCCAATGTTACCAGAAGTAATAAAAGATAATAAAAAGTACACTCGAGACTTAATTGGCCAATATGCATCTGATGCAAACGTCTTAAACCTTGAGGACACTATTAAGCTACTGGAAAGACATGACCTTATGATTGAGCAAAACCAAGAATTTAATAATAGCGAAAAAAAGGAAATGATTAAATAAATGAAAATCATGACCGTCGTAGGCACAAGGCCTGAGCTTATTAAACTCTCTCTAACACTCAAGGAGCTTGATAAACATACTGAGCATATCTTGGTGCATACCGGCCAAAATTACGACTACGAGCTTAATGAAGTTTTTTTCAAAGAATTAGGAATAAGAAAACCTGATTATTTTTTAGACTGTGGCAAAGGCACTGCTATGGAGGCCATCGCTGCAATTTTAGTAGAAACAGATAAGTTAATTAAAAAACTAAAACCTGACGCCTGTTTACTTTACGGCGATACAAATTCTTGCTTATCTGCAATATCTATGAAGAAAAACCAAATACCTATATTTCACATGGAGGCTGGCAACAGATCATTTGATCAACGAGTCCCTGAAGAAGTAAATAGAAAAATAGTTGATCACTTGAGTGATATAAATATGACACTCACTGAGCACAGCAGAAACTATTTAATAAAAGAAGGCCTACCCGCACAAAAAATAATTAAAACAGGCTCTAGTATGGTTGAAGTTTTCAATACATATGGTGATGACATCAACAATTCTAATATTTTAAAAACTCTTGATCTCACTCCAAAAAAATACTTTGTTGTTAGTTGCCACCGCGCAGAAAACGTTGATGACAATAACAACTTAAATGATTTAATGGACTCTCTAAATGCCTTAGCTGACCTTTATCAAATGCCAGTTTTGTTCCCCGTTCACCCAAGAACACAAAAAAAACTCAATGAACTAAAAATATCCCCTCACCCACTTTTGAACTTTTCAAAACCCATGGGTTTTTTTGATTATATAAACTTACAAAAAAACTCATTAGTGGTTCTTTCAGATAGCGGTACGATCACTGAGGAATCTAATATTTTAGGCTTTAAAGCTATCACTATGCGCCCCATTCACGAACGCCCTGAAGGCACAGATGTGGGAGCTCTAATTATGACTTCTTTAAAGAAAGAATCTATTTTACAGGCAATAGATATAACTATCAAAATGGATCACAAGGTTAAAAAGATCTCTGACTATGAGAGCCCAGAAGTTTCAAAAACGGTGGTAAAGACCATCCTCAGTTATAATGACTTCATAAACCGCACCACCTATTACAAATATCCTTAAGCTGAGAACTAACAGCTTTTTAGGTTTAACCCATAAAAAATTATGATACAAACACAGCATTCTGGTTAGATAGGCAAAAGATTTTACTCTCCTAACTTAGTTGCCAGAAACTGTCGTGAGAAACCTCTAATGTATACAAAAACGGTATATAGTAACTTTTTTTATTACTCATTTATTATAAAGACGACTTCGCCATTCATGTTTCGAGATTTAATTATTTTATTTGAAACAAGCTTAAGGCTTTTTAAGAAAACATCGTAATAATCTTTCGGATTATCACAGCCCGGTTTTTTTAGCCATGGGCTGGAATAACCTATATTTAAATGAACTTTTCCCCCTCCATTTTCATTGGCTTTTAAATTTAGCTCCTTGAAATAGGGAGTTGATGGGTACATGCATCCCACTTCCATTGTAGTCACAAATACATAGGGCTTTCCTTTTTTACAAACTACACTTGGCCCGCCAGACCAAGCAAACACGCTTAAGGGAAACAACAGCAGTATTGTTAAACCTCCAACTTTCTTTAGCATTTTATCCTCCTACTTTAAAAATTTACAATGGTATTACTAACCACATTGTTTCAGAAGTAGTATTAGCTTAAACATGCAATTAAGAATAATTAATTGATTTTATCATACAATCGATTTTTCTTATCGAGGAAAATATCTTTTTCTGTGCAGACACTTTTTAAAAAAAGCCGTAAAAATTTATTAAACGCATACAGCTTAAAATTAGTTTGTTTTATATATAAACATTTACTATTAATAGACTTACTTAGGAGGTTTTATGAATTTACAGGATAAATACGCACCTAATTCAATTTGCTTTGGTTGTGGGCCAGCTAATAAAAAAGGTTTACAAATAAAAAGCCACCCTATCGACAGCAATAACACGGAAGCTGTATTTACACCTGAGGACTACCATGAAGCTTTTCCAGGCATGATTAATGGAGGCATTATTGGCTCATTACTTGATTGCCACTCTAACTGGACCGCAGCTTGGCACCTTATGAATAAATCTGGCTTAGACCACCCTCCTTGCACAGTAACCGCCTACTTTAATGTTAAATTACTAAGGCCAACCCCGTCTGGTACTGAGCTTAAACTGACTGCCACAGTGAGTGAGTCCAAAGAGGATCGAGCAAAAATCACATCTGAATTAACAGCTAATGGGAAAGTTTGTGCTACATGTGAGGGCTTATTTGTGGCCGTAAAACCTGGGCACCCCGCCTATCATCGCTGGCACTAAACCAAACACGCCCTGCTGCATTATGCGGCACTTTTCTTTCAGTGACCTTATTTAAATTCCAAGTTATATTATTTACTTATGTTAATTATCTTAGGTTTTATTAGTTTTATTATCGGTTTCTTTCTTGTAGTTTTCATGAGCTACCTAGTTCGTAAAAATATTATTCGCGAAGCAAAACAAGAAGCCAACGAGATTGTAAGCACTGCTCAATCAATCAGCGATGATATAGTCAGTGAGAAAGAGCGTGATTTTGAAGAGTTTAAACATGAGCTCGAAGTTAAATCTGAAAAAGAGTTAAATATATACAGTGAAAACATCTCTAATTTAAAATCAAAAATTGACGACGTTCAAGCGGGGCACCATTCAAAGCTACAAGTTTTCCACACTAACATAAACAAAAAAAAACAACGTTATGACCGCGAACAATCTTTTTTAAAATCTGAAAAAGAGAAACTGGATGCCATCAGAAAGACACTCAAAGCCAAACAAAAATCTTACGTCGAGTCTTTAAAAAAAGCCGTGGGCGATGAAGCCATAGAGATTAAAAATAGACTTAAAACTGAAATTGAAGAAGACACAAAAACTAATGCTGTTAAGTGGGCGCAAGACTTTGAAGAAGAAACGGAACGAAACTCTGAACGCACTGCCCGTTATATTTTAGATATTGCACTTAATCGTTTTGCTAGGCCCTACTGCCCTGAAAGAGGCATTCAGTATGTAAACCTTAAAAATGAAGCCACTCGCAATAAAGTTTTTGGCCCTGAGAAAGCTCATTTAAAACTGATTGAAAAAGAATGTGGTGTAGATTTAATTCATAACGAAGAAATGAATTCTGTTTCAGTGTCTGGCTTTGACCCCGCCCGAAGAGAGCTTGCGAGAGCAACACTAGAGCGCCTCCTTACTGAAAAAAGGGTTAATGAAAAAACCATTTCAAATATAATTTTAAAAACTAAAAAAACCTTGTTTAAAAAAATTAAAACAGATGGAACTAAGTTATTTAAAAGCTTAAGATTAAGAAATGTTAACCCTAATATTATTAATATGATGGGAGCCCTTAGGTACCGTTACTCTTATGCGCAAAATCAGTACTTTCACTGTAGCGAAGTGGGCTACTTATGTGGGCTGCTCTCCTCAGAGCTTGATTTAAATATTTATAAAGGGCGAAGAGCAGGTGTTCTTCATGACCTCGGCAAGGCAATGGATCATAGTATTGATGGTGGCCATGCTGTTATTGGCGCTGATTTCATTGAAAAAAATGGTGAAGCTGAAGATATTGTACATGCGGTAAGAGCCCATCACTATGACGTTCAACCATCCACACCTTTATGTTATTTAGTTATTGCAGCTGATGCATTGTCAGGGGCCAGACCGGGAGCCAGAAGGTCCACTGCCGATGCCTATATGCAAAAGATGGGGCAACTCGAAGAAATTGGCAATAGCTTTAAAGAGGTTATTGATACTTTTATTATGAGTGCTGGCCGTGAAGTACGTGTGCAAGTAGACTCCAGAAAAGTTGATGATTTAAAAGCTGTAGACCTAAGTAAACAAGTGGCTAAGAAAATTGAAGAACAGTGTACATACCCTGGGCTTATTAAAGTGACAGTGGTCAGAAAAACTCAAGCCATTGAAACAGCAAAGTAATAGTGTGCACAGCACGCTTACCTGTGCATTTTTTTAAAAGCAAAGCAGAAACTATCATAACCACCTATGAGTAAATCAAAAAAATATTCAGGGCCCTAATCACTCTCCTGCTCGACTTATGAGTTAACGGTAAGACTTACAAACTTTCATTTAGGTTCATAGTTACAGTAGTCACCCTGCCATCATAGTTGCCCGCCCAGTAATTTTGGACTTCTCTAAACTGAGTCAACGTTGTATCCGTCTCGTTCCTTGAAATCTGCCGCTACCCCCGTTACCTGTCGACTCACCAAGAGACTAAATAATTAGATTTAAAGCTAATGTAAATTATTCATTAATTTAAGCGCAAAATCGGACTTCTTTTAACTTTGCGCGAACAACCCAGCCTGGCGCTTCTTTATCTCTTTACAAGTCAGAATTAGCCTAGTCCTAGTGAGAAAAATTACATTTGTTAATAAGTATGTAAAAATTATATATTGATTTTATTGATAAATTTCTAAAGAATTGATCTTCAATAAATTATAGATAAGAAAATTAATTAAGAATTATTTTTAAATTAAAAAAAAAGGAAATTTATGATTAAAATAAAAGTAATGTTACTACTTATATTTTCTATTTTCAGCTTCAGTGTGAGTGCAAATAAAACCAGGAGTTGTGCTAGTGTAAAAAAATGGATAACTAAAACTATTCTAGAAAAAAAAACTGAGCAAACGAGCTTCTATATAAATGCTTTTTTAATCAGACCTGAATTAGAGACACAAGAAGAGGCCCTAAAAAAAATAAATGATAACATAACTGGAACTCTTATAACTCAAGGTGATGAGATCATCTTTGTCTTGGAAAAAAACAACTGTGTCGAGGCGAATGAATTAGCAAAAAATGGGTTTAATGTTGTCGACTTTAATGGCAAGTTTATTATACCCGGCCTACACGACTTGCACATTCATAATTTCGGAGTGAATAGCGATATTCCAAATAGTCCTATTTTTTCTGAAAATGGAACTCCAGTTAAACACCTTGATTACCCTGGGCCGCTAGCCATGAATTATCGTATGGCCTATGCCGGTGTAACCTCTCACCTCGACTTAATGTCGTTTAATCGAGAAACCAAAATCATGAGGGATCAACAACGCATGATCCATAGTTATGGATCAGCCCCTTCAAAAAATTATATGCCAACCAGTAATATTTTTATGTCGGCTGGTATATTTCGTATTGAGGGTGGACATCATGGCGATATTTCATTTCTTGTTGGCAAAGATAAGCACACCACAATTGCCTTTTCAAAAGATAAAATTGTTGAGCAAAAAGATGATATACAAAGATTAAAGGCCTTACGCAAAGTAATCTCAGACCATATAAATGAATTTCACCCTATTACATTAAAAATCACATATGATCACAACCCCCACCGACCTGGACATCCTAAAATAAACAATGTTAACCGTCAGCTATTAGGTGAGTTCATTTCTATCGCCAAACAAATTGACCCTAAAATTAAAATTATTTGCCATGTTGGTATTTGGCAAGATGTGGTTGATTGTATAGAGCAAGGCGCCCAAGCCGTAACTCACCTGCCGTATAGCTCTGATAATGATTTAGAATACCAAATTCCAAAAGGTATTTTTGAAAAAATGAAAGCAAAAAATATTACTGTGATCCCCACAATGACAGTCTATATGGAAGGAGGGTTTGTTAAAAACAGTTTATTTAATATTTTTAACAGAACAGAACCTTGCTCTGCTGGTGACGAAAATTGCGAATGCATACTTACAGTTTGTACTAAGTCGATTGAGTCTGGTGAACTTAGCGGTAATAAACATTTCTTTGAAGACCCTCTTTTAAAAGCGGTAACTCCCACCGGGCTATTAAACAGTTATCTTAATTTTGATAACTATGCCGGAAACCACTGGTTACAATGGGGGGTAGAAAATAATAAGCTCGGATATAGGCAAAAAACATTTAGAAAATTAATGAATTCAGGTGTACGCGTTTTATCTGGCACAGACACTATGTGGGAAGCTACATTTTTTGGCTTCTCATTGCATAGAGAATTGGAACTCATGCAGTTAACTAATGATATTGCTGATATTCCTTATAAGCCGATCACTCAAATGGAAATATTAAAAACTAGTACATCCAATGTTCATGACTTTTTAAACCATAAACGTGGCCGACTGAAAATTGGCTTTAAAGCAGATTTTTTAGTTTTAAACAGTTCTCCCTTAGATAACATTCTGAACACACGCGACATTAACTCCGTGGTAATCAACGGCATTATTGTAGATAGAGAAAAAATAGTTAATCAAGACCTAATGAAAGTGCAATAACAAAAATACGCAAGGCCTGGCTATTGCAGGCCTCCGATACTATTGAACTCATTAAATAGATACTGCTATTGCAACAGTGCACTCTTCTTCTAAAGCTTGTGTGCACAGTAGGTCTGCCTGTGTTATTCTATAACAATAAACAACCACGACAGTAGAGTTTAGCTAAATTAGAATTGATAATCACAAGTGCTTCTTTTTAATCTTTAAATTATATTTTTTCAAGTTTTCCTGATAAAAAGTAATTAGTGGACTGTAAAAACTTGCGCCGAGGTTAGTCTTTTGTGAATAGAAGTGCAACGGGGGGCACTGTGAATTTCATGGAATCGAAATGGATACAACGCTGACTCAGCTTAGAAAAGTTCAAAATTGCTCGGCGGGCCGCTGCGAAAGCAGAATGAATGGTGAGTAATTTAGGGTGTTATTTGATGGAATTGGTATTAGCACTTAGTAAGCAAGGCTTACGTTAGGGCCAAATACAAAAATTATAATAATAAAATATTATTTATCTAAAACTAACTGAATGACCATTGGCCAATGATCAGACAATCCTTTAGCTTTACCATTTATATAAGTAAACTGCTTAGGCTTTTGCTCTAATGTACGCTGGAACCATAGTTTGTTTGCCAAACCTATCTTTCTTATTCTCCAATCTGATCTCTGAAAATCATTTGAAAGTAAAAACATATCTAAAAAAGCCCAAGATTTTTTAGGTGGATAGTAGTTAGTCCCTTTACATTTACGGCAGAGAGTTTCATGTGGAATTTGCCAATAATTTCTAACGATATTATCTAATAACTTAAGTTCATACAGCTCATAATTAACGGTATTGAAGTCACCTGATGCAAAAATTAATTCAGCATCTTTTTGTTTTAATAATTTATTTAAATATTTATATGAGTCCACCCTCAGTTCATAAGGTAAGAAAGGTGCCGGAAAGTGGACATTAAAACCTGTAATCACCTGACCATTAGGAAGCTCAAAGCTTTGCTCCAAGATACCACGGGTATCTTTTAGCTGCTCAGGGCTAATTTGCCTAAAGTTAACCTCATGCAAAGTAGCGTCCCCAACAGGCTTAAACTTTGACATAAAAGCCACATCTATGCCTCTAGAATCTTTACCTTCAATTAGAATAGTTTCTTTATAACCTAAACCCTTTAAAAACTCTTTTCTTAGTCGCTCTAAAATTGGTTTATTTTCCACTTCTTGAAAGGCAATTATATCTGGCCCTTTTCCCCAGCTAACTTGCCTTATAGCCAGCGCTATTCTTTTTAGCTTTTTATTAACTGCATCTTCACTCCAATCTAAATTTAAACACTGGTCTTGCCACTGCACCTGAGCGAGGCTACGACAATAGGAAATATGATTAGGGTTGTTTTTTTTAGTTAAAGGCAAGAAGGTTTCATCTTCTTTATTAGGGGCGTCCCCTGTATCAAATAAGTTTTCTACATTGAAAGTCATAATTGTGATTTTATTTTTTTTCTTAAAATTTACTTGAGCAGCAAAAGCATTTGAAAACATTAAAAAAGACAATAAAAGTACTGAAAATTTCATTAGAACTCCCTTATTCATCATTTGTTATATACAACATTTGTCACGAAGGTCATTTACTGTCAATGACTCTCTATATTCTCGGACAGGTTCGATCTGAACTTAAAAATAATTATATTATAGGCCGTAAAGCACTGTAAATTGAAAATTTAGTTTTTTATACTGATCAAGGCAGGTGCCACCACCACGCAAGCTATCGCCTTAAAATATAGTTCATAAAAGAAGTTCTAAATTCTTTTCTTTTGAAATAAAAAATAAAAAATAAAAATATAAATATTGTCGCCGTTGCCATCAGAGCTTCTATTGAAGTTTTGCCAGTTTTAGTTAAGTAAATAATAATTAGACTTACAACAACCATAAACAGCGCGTTCATAACATTATTAATAGCTATTACTCGAGACAAAGTACCATTTTTAGCCTGATCTTGAACATATGCATATAGCGGCACTATATATACGCCTCCAGAAAATGAAATCATAAAAAAATCAAACAGTGAACGATAAGACGACTTATCGACTAAAAATGTGGTTAAATTTCTCAACTGATCGCTATGTATAGAGAGGCTATTATTATAAAAATAAAAATCAAATGTAAAAATCAAAACCCCGATAGCACCAAACGGAACAAGCCCTAACTGCACTTTATGCCCTGAGAGGTAACCACTTAACAATGAACCTGCACCAATGCCAAATGTAAACATGGCAAGAAATAAAGTCACCACAGATTCATCTACTAATAGAATTTTTTGACAAAAGGTGGGTAATACCGTTAAAAGTCCAGCGCCAAAAAACCAGAAACAAGAAATTAAAATAACAATATTAAAAACCTTCCACTGCCCAGAAAGAATTTTAAATAATTTTAAGTGACCACCAAAAATATTATAGCCAATTTCTATTTTCTCACCATTTTCTTTTTTTAATGGCTGCATTATACTTAAAAATATTCCCAAAATAGAAACTGAGCAAAGCACCACACCATAAAGCTGCCAAGAGCTTACTTTAGACAACATACCACCGCAGATAGTTCCAATTAAAATTGCCAAAAAAGTACCAAACTCTACATAGGATGTGGCAACAGATAAGTTTTTATTTTCTACCAAATTAGGTATAATACTGAACTTAACCGGGCCAAAAAAAGTGGACTGCACTCCCATTAAAAAAACACTAATAATTAGCACTAAATAATTACTGTTATAAAAGCCAAAAGTAGCTAATAACATAATAAATAGCTCTACATATTTAGTTATTCGGATTACCTGTACTTTATTATATTTGTCTGAAAGTAAGCCAGCGTAAGGTGAAAACAAAACGTAAGGCAATATGAAAATAGCTCCAACAAGGGCAATTAAAGTTTGTGAATTCAAGCCGTAAAGCTCAATGCCCTTGTAAGCGATTAGTATAACTAATAAGTTTTTAATAATATTATCATTCATGGCACCTAAAAACTGAACCCAAAAAAATGGGGCAAATTTTTTATTTACGAAAACACTACTTAGTAAGTTCATACTGCCTCTTTATGTGGTGATAAATTTCTAATACCATTGATCTATCTTTTCTCAAATTTATTTCAAATATGGCTTTTACAATTTCTTCATAAGTTTTTGAAATCCCATCAGCCTTTAAAAAGTGATCCACATACCTAGCCGTTCGGTCAATAAGCTTACCGTTACTTGGGCTCACCCATGTCATAAGATTATTCTCATACCTGCGCAAACGCCCCATTATTAACGTTGAATGGGTATTTAAAATAAATTTTAACAAAACCTGCTGCCAATGAAACTGTAAACCTTTAGGAAGTGAAATATTATACTCCAAGTCATTGAGTTTCCAGCTTAAGAAGCCTTCATTAGCAGTAATATTAAAATTATTATTAGTTGGACTGATCTTTTGCCTTTTTGCAATGGCATGATGACTAAAATCAAACCCTTTTAAATATTCGTCAGACACCCTGGCCATAGAGTCCTCCCAACCTAAAGCCCTTGGCTTTCTAAAAAGTAATTTTTCCCAAGCATCCATTGAGTTCTCAGCCCCATTCACACAAATATAGCAAAGGGCCAATGGCAATTCCATCTTATTGGGGTGCTCAAATGGCTTCATACTAAAAGTAGGAGCCCTCTCTGTTGTGTCCGTAAAAGTATTTAACGCAAACTGCGGGTCTACATTATACGTCAAACGGCCAAAACTCACATAAATGCCAGCTTCCTCTTTAATAAATGCTTCTAAAAATGATAAATCTAATTGCTCAAAAAACTTCTTAAAACCCTCTAATTCACCGGCAAGGCTTCCAGGCTTTTGCCGAAACAGTGCCATTGAAATAAAAATTTGCAAAATACTACTGGCTTGCATTCTTGTACTTCCGGCAATACCCATCGAGCCACAGTAAAGTTCTATGGGCTCGACTCTTTCATGATGAATGGCCTGCCTGGAGCGCTCAATATTATCTACTAGTAAGTCAGTTGGATTACAGTATAAATAATAACACTTATGCTTAGAAATTTTAGTAGCTTCTAAAGTGGCGCCAATAACGATGGGAGTCTCTCCACCTTCAGTAGAGCTAATCAGTAAATCTTTCTCTCCAAACTTAAGGTCATTTAAATGTCTAGCTCCATAGACCACTTGATCTTCAAAACCCTCCACAGATTGAACAAGAGCAATGTCTCCCCCTGACATAAAAGAAACCACCTGCCCCACTTTATCTGGGTGTACTTGGTTCCATATACTTTCAATTAACAGTGACAAACGACCTGTGGCACCACAACCAAACAAATAAACCTTTCCGCCATCAGCAAATACTTCTTCAATTTTTTCTGCAAGCTGGTTCATTTGATCTAGTTTTTCAGACAAAACACTGAGCACATTTAAATCAAGATCTTTCAAGACATTAATAGCTTCAGGCAAATTGTTTTTTGCAAGCTCAGATAAGTTCCAAGTTTTTTCATGAGATTTTTCGGTGAGTAAAAAACCTAACTTAAATTTTTGCGCCACACTCAAGTACTCATCACAATTTTTAAAACCTAAATCCTCTGACATATCAATATATTACCAAACAGCAATCCAGCTGCATAACCTTAAATTTTAAAAGTCTAGTTTCCCTATTTGCCTGCTAAATCAATGTACTTAAATACTTTTATTAATATAAAATCACAACGTACGAACTTATCGCTTCCTACCTCAAAGGAGAAACAGATTATGAATCAAACTACTCGTAAAGTGGCTATTGTCGGCGGCACTCGAATCCCTTTTTGTCGCTCAATGGGCGCATATATGTCAGTAAGTAACCAAGAACTTCTTGAACATACAGTGAGCGCTTTAGTTAACAAATTAAATCTTAAGCAAAAAGAAGTGGGCGAAGTCTGCCTAGGTGCTCTAATTAAACACTCCGCAGACTGGAACTTAGCCCGTGAGGTCACTTTAGGCTCAGGCCTCCACCCCAATACACCTGCATTTGATGTGCAACAAGCCTGCGGCACTGGCCTAGAAGCTACTATTTTAATTGCCAATAAAATTGCCCTTGGACAAATTGAATGCGGCATCGCCGGCGGCAGTGATACCAATAGTGACCTACCAATAGTATTTAGTAAACCATTTCGCAATATACTTATGAAAACTTTTAAAAGTAAAAGTACAATGGACAAATTAAAAGTTTGGTCCGCTCTACGCCCTAAGCATTTAAAACCAATTGTCCCTGCAGTTAATGAACCCCGAACTAAAATGTCCATGGGCCAATCCTGTGAGCAAATGGCCCAGGAGTGGAATATAACGAGAGCCGACCAAGATCAACTTGCCTTTGAAAGCCATCAAAAAGCTAGTAAAGCCTACGAAGATGGCTTTTACAACGACCTAGTCACGCCCTTTAAAAAGGTTGAAAAAGATAATAATATACGCCCAAGCACAACGCCTGAAAAACTCTCGAAGCTAAGAACAGTTTTTGACCGCTCAGACAAAGCCACGATGACTGCTGGCAACAGTACACCCCTTACTGATGGCGCCTCAGCTGTATTTCTATGCACTGAGGAGTACGCTAAGGCCAATAACCTACCAATACAGGCCTACTTCACCTTTGGGCAAACCTCAGCCGTTGATTTTATTCATAATGAAGGCTTACTCATGGGCCCAGCTTATGCCGTGCCTAAGATGCTTAAAAAAGCCGGCATTAAGTTAAAAGACTTTGATTTTTATGAAATTCACGAAGCTTTTGCAGCTCAAGTACTATGCACACTGAAGGCTTGGGAGTCTGCTGATTTTTGTAAGAAAAAATTAGGGCTCGATCAACCGCTTGGCTCTATTGATAGAAGTAAATTAAATATTAAAGGTGGAAGCCTTGCTTTAGGCCACCCATTTGCCGCAACCGGTGCCAGAATAGTTGGTAGTCTTGCTAAAATTATTAACGATAACGGCTCAGGCCGAGGCCTTATTTCTATTTGCACCGCCGGAGGGATGGGCGTAACTGCAATTATAGAAAAATAATTTTTTTCGCTTAAAACAAAAAAGTCCAAGCGCTAACTTGGACTTTTAAATTAATGAATTTATTTTTTTTAATAAGTAAATTAGTTTTTAATAAATAAATCAGCTAATTTTTTTACACTCGCTTTTGATATACCATTCACTTTTGCCGCTTTTTCAAAAACCTTATCTATTTGCTTTTGATCACCAGCTAAAGACTTATCCATTGCACCTTGAATTTGATCATAAGTACTACCAAGTATTGCTTTAGAGTACTGGTCATACTGATACTTTGTCATTGATGCTTTTTTATCATTTTTACCCAACTGAATAGCAAGTCCAGCAACTTCTTTGGCACGCTTTGGAGCTAAACCAAACTGAACTGTTAATTGCTTTTGAGCGTTACCTAAACGAAGAGCATCCACAATTTCAGCTGCTTTTGTTAAGTCTGAAGTGGTCATTTTTGTTTTTGAAAAAATCAAACCAGTATCATAATGTTCGTACATGTTTTCGTATGTTGAATAGTCGTAATAGTCATAATAAGTTACGTACTCATACTGATCTTCCCAATCACCGTAGTAGTAACCTTCATAGTAGTAACCATCTTCATCATAATAGCCTGGCTCATAATACTCTACGTACTCATAGCCAACAAACTCATACTCAAGACGTGTCGTAGTTCCCACATGTTGATGTTCTCTTGTATAAGCAAAATCTAAATCTTTGTATACGCCTGTATCTGGGTTTTCGATGTGCTCAATCGCGTTAGAACCTTTTTTGTAGTTTTCTAAGCTATATGCATCGACCTGGCCTGTGTCTTTATCTTTAACTAAAATAAAGTTAGCCTGATCGGTATTTAGTTTATGTAAACTTACATTGTAATTCATGTCTGCATTGAGTGATTTTACAAAAGAATCAGCTAGCTTTTCTCTTTTTGATTTACAACCTATACTTGCAACAACTAGTAGTATTATTAAAATATATTTCATTTCCCCTTCCCCTATTTGTATAAGTGTCATTTTGTTAATTCAGAGCTATTGGTTACAACTATTGTACCAACTATGCTCAAACAACCATACTTGAACTTAAATCGTAGGATATATACTAAATTCAATACTTTAGGTTTTATTAGATTAAATACGTTATAACTTTTGCGCAGTATTAATGGTGCCATCTTGTTAAATCTTATTAAAATATTAATCTAACTAGTGTCAATCTGGCCTCAGCTTTTAACGCCTATTTTTGAGTTCACTTGGTGTTATCGTAATGCCTCACGGTTAAATGTCCCTAAGGAGCTAAGTGTCATTAAGCTGCTCTGTCATTTATTGTCCTATTGCTTTCATCGATTCTTTTCATTAAAATCTTTAGCTTTTTATCTAATTCTT